>JAABUS010001169.1_pt1 | contig 59529 bp, 65 predicted proteins | sample 5560161 | NCBI WGS metagenome assembly JAABUS01 (sample SAMN10711885, study PRJNA513376) | rock metagenome | isolation source: Antarctica rocks | place: Antarctica: Victoria Land, Trio Nunatak nord | collected 2016-01-04
AGCAGCCGTAACCCGCGCCCGGCAACACCACGCCACCTGGAGCTCCATCGCGGCCGTGCTCGGCACCACCCGACAAGCCGCTCAACAGCGCTTCAGCCGACCTTGACATCCATAGGAGCATCGATCGAGCAGATCGGCGAGCTGCTGCAGACCTGATCGAACCCGCCGCGCGCCCACGCCGACCTTTCGACGACTGTGGCGCGTTACGTTATTGAGGTGTCCAGATGCGAGCAGTGCGGCACCAAGCTGCCACGACCGTTTGCTGGCGCCGGACGAAGGATGACCTTCTGCTCCCCAGCCTGCCGCCAACAGGCCTACCGCGCCCGCGGCGGACAAGCCTCCGGGACCACCGGCGCCCAACGCCGCCGTAACACGCCCACAACAGCCGAGCCCAATACGAAAGGTCAGCCCGAATAGGCTGGGCGACACGCTCTGTTGCGACCACCGACAGAATCCGCCGAACGGTGAGCGGGACACTGCAGACGGAGAGGCCAAACCGGCATACCGCGACCGGGTTCCGGTCTCGCCAATTCCCAGAAGACCCGCCCGCGATAATGCCCGGTGAAGGTAGCCTAACCGCTACAGTCATCCGATGGCCAGAATGCTCGTCGGGTACGCCCGGTGTTCGACCGATCAGCAAGACCTCACCGCCCAACGTGGGGTGCCGGTAAGGAACGAGGCACGAAGTGCCATCTGGCTCGATTGAGTCCCGGCTTTACTCGTCGGTGGTGAGCCGGCCGATGGCTGCGTGGCGGTCTTCGTGGGTGGGGAGGGCGTAGCGGCGGGCGGTTTCGACGCCGTGGCCGAGGATTTCGGCCACGATGATGATGTCGGTTCCGGCCCGGGTCATGGTGGTGCCGGCGGTGTGGCGAAGGACGTGGGGGGTGAACTCGGCGTCTCGGCCGACGGCGATGCCGGCCGCTTCGGCGATGGCGGCGAGGGCGTTGTACGCCCCGCGGGTGGACAGCCGGTCGCCGCGACGGTTGAGGAACACAGCGGGGTTGGCCCCCGCGGGCTGGTCTTTCCGGGCGGTCAGCCAGACGTCGAGGGCCTTGTGCAGCACGGGGTGGAGGGGGACCTCGCGGTAGTGGCCGCCTTTGCCGTAGCGAACGATGAGGTGGCCTTTGCGGGCCGAGATGCGCAGGTCCGTCAGGTCGAGGGCCACGATCTCGGCGATGCGCAGTCCGGCGTAGAAGCCGGCCAGGGCGATGGCCCGATCTCGGGGGGAGGCTTGCTCGGCGGCTCGTAGCCAGCGGAGTTGGGCTTTCTTGGACAGGGCTCGGGGTGCGGCGTTGGGTAGGTCCTCGCGTTTGGCGGTGGCCGGGCCGAGGCGGCGGCGGCGGTAGAAGTCGTCGATGGCGGTGAGATGGGCGTTGACGGTGGCCGGTCTGCGGCGGGCGATGGTGAGTAGGTGCGTGCGGTAGTCCCGCACGGCCCAGTCCCGAGCTGCGGGTTCTGCCAGTGGGTCACCGTTCACGTCGGCGATGGCGAGCCAGGCCAGGTACTGGCGGACTCGGGAGGCATAGACGCGGATGGTGGTTGCGTCGAGCGGCCCACCGGGCCGGGACAGCTCGGCGGCGTAGGCGTCAAACACCGTGGCGAACTTTGCGGCCAGGATCGTGGGTTGCGCACCGCGGCGGCGCGTCGGTGAAGTATCAGAAGCTGTTCCCGGCTTCTGCTGGCGCCGTGGAGGCCAAGTATCGGAAGCCACCCGGGGAGTATAGTTCTGATACTGCGATTTATCAGAAGATGAGTTCCCTGGGCTCAGCACCACTGGAGTAGGTGGCGGCCTCATGGCTTCGAGAGGCCGTAGGTGTCTGCCCCCGCGTTACTCTGCCGCTCGAATGCCGCTGATCGCCGTGAAGGGAAGGGCTCATGCGCCGCGCTGGAGCTGCACCGGTGTCGACTCCTCGGGAAGGTGGCGATGCGGCGGGGCTCCACAACGCTGGGACGCTGGGTAGGTTGTGGACGGCCGTCCCTGTGGCACTGGTGTTATGGGCGGGTTCCGTTGCGCAACTTCGCTCTTGGGGCATGCCGTGGGCGTTGGCTGGGGTGCTTGCCGTGGTGCAGACACTGCCCCTGATCTGGGTGAGTCGGTGGCCGCTGATGGTGTGGGCGGTGGTGGCGGCCGGGTTGGCCATCTCGACGTGGTTGGGCTACGGGCAGGGACGGTTGGGCTGGCCCTGGCCCGCGGCGAGTTGTGCGGTGCTGGTGGTGGCGCTGTACGCGGTCGTCCTGCACCGGGGCCGCCGTGCGGGTGCCGTGGTGGGGGTGGTGACCGCGGTGGTGGTTGTGATTCCCGCCGCGTTCGCGGTGCCGCTGCCGGCCGGGGTGGTGGTGCTGGTCGTTGCGGCCGTCGCCGGGGCGGTGGTGTTCGGGGAGAGCATGCGGATGCGGCGGGAGGCGCAGCAGGCGCTGCAAGGTGATGTCGCTCGCCGTGCGGTGCTGCAGGAGCGGGCCCGGATCGCCCGGGAGATGCACGATGTCGTTGCCCATCACCTCTCGCTGATCGCCCTGCAAGCCGAGGCGGCGGCCTACCAGATGCCCGACCTGCCTGAACCAGCCCAAGCGAGGTTTGAGGTGCTGCGGAGCGTGGCCGCCGATGGCTTGGTGGAGATGCGGCGCCTGCTCGGTCTGTTGCGGCAGGAGGATCCCGCGCCCCGCGAGCCCGTCCCACGGCTGGCTGCGCTGCCGGCGCTGGTGGAGGGTTCCCGGCGAGCCGGGGTCGCGGTGGAGCTCGAGCTGGTGGGCGGTGTGCGCCCGTTGCCGGCGGGGGTGGAGGTCTCGGCGTATCGGATCGTGCAGGAGGCGTTGAGCAACGCCGCCCGGCACGCGCCCGGGGCCCCGGTGCACGTGGCACTGGACTACGACGACGACCGGCTGCGGGTCCGGGTCCGCAACCCCAGCCGGCACGACCCTCCGGCTGCCCGCGATGACGCGACCGGGCGGGGGTTTAGGGTTGATCGGGATGCGGGAGCGGGTGTCTCTCCTGGGGGGCACGCTGGAGGCTGGTCCGCAACCGGGTGGTGGGTTCCTCATCGATGCTGCCTTGCCCGCACCCGATCAGGGGTCCGGCTCGTGATCCGCGTCGTGGTGGCTGATGATGAGCCCCTGGCCCGGGAAGGTCTGGCCGCGCTGATCGGGTCCGATCCCGACATTGAGGTCGTTGCCCTCGCCGCGGACGGCCGCCAGGCGGTGGAGCTGGGACGGGTGCTGCGGCCTGATGTGGTGGTGATGGATGTGAGGATGCCGGTCCTGGACGGGATCGCCGCCGCCACCGAGCTCCTCGGGGGCACGGGTGAAGGCCCGCCACGGCCGCGCGTGCTCGTGTTGACCACCTTCGATCTCGATGCGTACGTCTATGACGCGTTGGCTGCGGGGGCCAGCGGGTTCCTGCTCAAGGACGCCGGGGCGGCGGAGTTCATCCGGGCGGTGCACGTGCTGGCCGCCGGGGAGGGTCTGCTGGCGCCGTCGGTGACGCGGCGGTTGATCGAGGAGTTCGCCCGCCGCCGTCCGGGCCACCGCGTTCCTCCGAGCGCCCTGGACGGGCTGACGCCGCGGGAGCGGGAAGTTCTTGCGTTGGTGGCCGCAGCCCTGTCCAACGCCGAGATCGCGGCCGAGCTGGTCGTGGCCGAGGAGACCGTCAAGACCCATGTGGGCCACATCCTGACCAAGCTGGGGCTGCGGGACCGCGCCCAGGCCATCGTCGCCGCCTACGAGAGTGGGCTGGTCACCCCCCGGCAATGAACCACCCCGGGGCCGGGTAGCTCTTTTGAGCTAGGGCGCAAGATCGCTCCCCAGGCCGACGACCACCAGTTATCGGACTGTCACCGTGGAGGAATGGCAACGATCGCCGTCCGGCACCTGCGCAAGTCCTTCGGGGACACCACCGCGGTCGCCGACCTCAGCTTCGACGTCGCCCCGGGTGTGGTCACCGGGTTCCTCGGCCCCAACGGGTCGGGCAAGACCACCACGCTGCGGATGCTGCTCGGGCTGATCCGGCCGAGCAGCGGAACGGCCATGATCGACGGGCAACCCTACGGTGACCTTCGTGGCCCCATCGGTGTGGTCGGCGCCGTCCTGGACGGGCCGCTGACCCATCCCGGCCGCACCGGCGGCGACCACCTACGGGTGATGGCGACCGCCGCGGGGCTGCCCACCCACCGGGTCGATGACGTCCTCACCCTCGTCGAACTGGGCGCCGCTGGACGGCGGCGCGTCGGGACGTACTCGCTGGGCATGCGCCAGCGCCTGCACGTGGCCGCCGCCCTGCTGGGCGACCCGCAGGTCCTGATCCTCGACGAGCCCACCAACGGGCTCGATCCCCAAGGCATTCGCTGGCTGCGCGGCCTGCTGCGCGACCTGGCCGCCGACGGCCGCACCGTGCTCGTCTCCAGTCACCTGCTCTCCGAGCTCACCCACAGCGTGGACACGGTCATCGTGATCAACCGGGGACGGCTGCTCGCCCGGGCCCCGATCGCCGAGCTTCTCTGCCCGGATGGCATCCCTGGTGTGGCCTCCTTGGAGGAGGTGTACCTGCGGCTGATCGACATCGACGAGGCCACCACCAGCTGTGTGGGGAACCGGCGATGACGGACTTGCTGCGTGCGGAGCTGCTCAAGCTGCGGACCACCCGCACCTTCACCCGCCTCATGGTGGCCCTCGCTGCCGTGCTCGTGGCCACTGTCCTCGTCCCTGTGGCCCTCTCCCCGCTGCACACCGGGCGGTTCGCCCTGACTGGCGACTTCGCCCAACGCACCTTGTTGTCCGGGAGTGCGACCGCCGCCGGGGTCTTCGCCCTCGTCCTGGGGGTGCTCGGCTTCGCCGGCGAGTACCGCCACGGCACGGTGACCCCCACCTTGCTCGTGACCCCCGCCCGGCGGCGCGTGATGGGGGCCAAGGCCATCACCTACACCCTCGCCGGGTGCGCCCTCGGGGCACTGACCAGCCTGATCGGCCTGGTCGTGACCCTGTTGGGACTGCACGCCCGTGGTGTGGCGCTGGTCTTGTCGGGTCCCGACCTGGTGGCGATCGTGGCGGGCAGCATCGGCTACGTCGGATTCGCCGCCCTCCTCGGACTCGGGGTGGGCGCCGCCGTGCGTGATCAGGTCGCCGCGCTCGTCGGGATCTTGGTGTTGTTCTTCATCATCGAGAACGTCCTCGTCGGCGTCATCCCCAGCGTGGCCCGCTGGCTGCCCGGGCAAGCCGGCAGTGCGTTGGCGTTCCCCAGCGGCGCCGGCCCCGGTGGCCAGGGTCTGCTCGGTGCGTCCGTCCTGCCCCAGTCCGTTGGCGGGGTCGTGTTCCTCGCCTACGCACTCCTGGCGGCTGCCCTCGGCGCCGCCGCAGCACAACGCCGCGACATCACGTAGCCGAACGGGGCAGAGCACGCAGGAGCGGCCCAGACATGCACGAGGAGGAGGACCGTGACCCGCCCTTTGGAGTTGGACGAGCTGGTCGAGCACTTCACGTTGGGATCGGGCGAGCTGGAGCTGTTGCGCGGCAGGGCGGGGGCGACTCGGCTGGGTTTCGGGCTCATGCTGAAGTTCCTGAGCTGGCGGGGCCGTTTCCCCAGGGGTCCCAGCGAACTGCCGCACAACGCTGTTGCCCACGTCGCCCGGCAGGTGGGTGTGCCACCGGCCGCGCTCGGCTCCTATGACTGGACCGGGCGCCAGATCAAGCGTCACCGAGTGGAGATCCGGGCGGTGTTGGGCTTCCGGGAGTGCAGCGTGGCGGAAGCGGAGATGTTGACCGACTGGCTGGCGGTGCACGTCGCCTGCGCCGAGCGGCGTCCAGAACGGGTCCGGGAAGAACTTCTTGCCCGCTGTCGGGCTCAGCGGATCGAGCCGCCGGAGCGCACCCGCATCGCGCGTGTCGTGCGCTCGGCCCTGCACCAAGCCGAGGATGCACTGTTCGCCGGCGTCGTGTCCCGCCTGGGCACCGACGCCCCCGCGACTCGCCTGGAGGCATTGGTGGCCGGCACCGGGTGCGGTGATGCCGAGGAACCCGATAACGAGAGCGGGCGGAGTGTGCTGAGCCTGATCAAGACCGACCCGGGCCGGGTAAGCCTGGCCACGGTGCTCGACGAGATCGACAAGCTGCGCGCGACCCGGGCCATCGACCTGCCCGATGACCTGTTCGCTGACATCGCCCCGAAAGTGGTCGCCGCGTGGCGAGCCCGGGCGTCGGCGGAAGCGCCGAGTCACCTGCGTGCCCATCCGAGACCGACCCGGCTCACCCTGCTGGCCGCGTTGGTCTGGTCACGGCAGCGGGAGATCACCGACACCCTCGTCGAGCTGCTGATCAGCGTCGTCCACGTCATCAACGCCCGGGCCGAGAAGCGGGTCACCGATGAACTGATCAACGAACTCAAACGGGTCCGGGGCAAGGAGAACATCCTGTTCCGGCTGGCCCAGGCCGCCGTCGACCATCCCGACGACATCGTCCGGGAAGCCCTGTATCCGGTCGTCGGCGAGGACACGTTGACCAACCTCGTCCGGGAGTACAAGGCGTCGGGGCCGACCTACCGGCGCACCGTGCAGACCACACTCAAGGCCAGCTACACCAACCACTACCGCCGCGGCCTGCTCACGCTCCTCGAGGTGCTCCACTTCAGCTCATCCAACGCCGCCCACCGGCCCGTCATCGACGCCATCGCCCTACTCCGGTGCTATGCGGGCCGATCCGAGCGGTACTACCCCCTCGGCGAGCACGTACCCGTGGACCACGTCGTCGCCGAGGCCTGGCGGGAGCCGCTGCACCGGGTCGACAACCGGGGCCGGGACCGGATCGTGCGCACCGTCTACGAGGTGTGTGTCTTTGCTGCCCTCCGGGACCGACTCCGTTGCAAGGAAATCTGGGTGGCCGGCGCGGACAAGTGGCGCAACCCCGAGGAGGACCTGCCAGTCGACTTCGCCGAGCACCGCATCGAGCACTACGCCAGCCTGGGCAAGTCGCTCGACCCAGCCGCGTTCATCACCGAGCTGCAAGGCGAGATGCGAGCCGAGCTGGGAATGCTCAACGACCAGCTCCCGAACCTGCCGTGGGTCGACATCGCCGAGCGCCACACCGGCGCCATCCGTCTCACCCCGCTCGACGCGGTTCCTGAGCCGCGCAACCTTCGGCGCCTCAAAGCCGAGGTGGTCCGCCGCTGGGGTGTGGTCCACCTGCTCGACATGCTCAAAGAGGCCGATCTACGCATCGGCTTCACCCCCGAGTTCACCCCCGTCGGCACCCGGGAAGTTCTCGCCCGCAACATCCTGCAGCAACGGCTCCTGCTCGCCATCTACGCCTAGGCACCAACACCGGTCTGCGGCGCATCGCCCAGGGCGAGCATGGCCACAGCGAGGATGACCTGCGCTACACCCGCAGCCGCTACCTCAACCTCGACGCCGCCCGACGTGCCGCCGCCCGCATCGCCAACGCCACCTTCGCCGCCCGCCAGGCCTCCATCTGGGGAAACGGCACCACCGCCGTCGCGTCGGACTCCACCCACTTCGACTCCTACGACCAGAACATCTTCACCGAGTGGCACGTCCGCTACGGCGGCCGCGGGGTCCTCATCTACTGGCACGTGGAGCGCCACTCCATGGCCGTGTACTCCCAGCTCATCAACTGCTCGGCTTCCGAGGTCGCGGCCATGATCGAAGGCGCCATGCGGCACAGCACCGACATGGACCTGCAGGCCAACTACACCGACTCGCACGGGGCCTCCGAGATCGGCTTCGGCATCACCCGGCTGCTCGGCTTCGACCTGTTGCCGCGGATCAAGCGGATCAACAAGGTCAAGCTGTACCGTCCTGCCACCGGCGACCCCGACACCTACCCACGACTCGCACCGGCGCTCACCCGACCGATCCGCTGGGACCTGATCGCCCAGCAATACGACGAGATGATCAAGTACGCCACCGCCATTCGCGTCGGCACCGCCTCCACCGAGGCCATCCTGCGACGGTTCACCCGGGCCAACAACACGCATCCCACCTACCAGGCCATGATCGAGGTCGGCCGAGCCCAGAAAACCATCTTCGTGGCCCGCTACCTGCGGCTTCGGGAGCTGCAGCGGGAGATCAACGACGGGCTCAACGTGATAGAGAGCTGGAATGGTGCCAACGCTGTCATCCACTACGGGCGCGGCGGCGAGTTCGCCACCAACCGCCGCGACGAGCAGGAACTCGGGGCCATCTCCCTGCACATCCTTCAAGCCGCTCTGGTCTACGTGAACACCCTCATGATCCAAGACATCCTCGCCGACCCCGCCTGGCAGGACGTCCTCACCGAAGACGACCTCCGCGGCCTCACCCCAATGTTCTGGACTCACGTCTCGCCCTACGGGGTCTTCCGCCTCCAGATGGACCAACGACTGGCCCTCCTCGACACCTCACCCGCGACCACAGCACAAGAGCAGTGAGCTAACACCGGCGCAGCTCAGCCCGACGGCACCTCATGACGCGTTCCTTACCGGCACCCCAAATAGCGTGGCAATTCACAACCCCGGGGTCCGGGCGGGTGTTCTTCGAGCAGGTCATCCAGGACAACCTCGACGTCGGCCGGCCCGACAAGGTCGGGCTGGTCTTCGACCGCCGGCTGATCCGGACCGGTCCCCACCGGACACCGGGCCGGTTTCGGACCAGGGTGATCACCGACGGCGTCACCCCGTCCCTGCACGCCGACTACAAACACGCCACGATCAAGCAGTACCACAAACAAGGGCAGGCCCTGCGAACCGAGACCACCATCAACAACACCCGGGACTTTTCGATCGGGAAACGGCTGACCAATCTGCCCGCGCTGCGGGAGATCGGCTTCCAAGCCAACCGGCGCCAGCTGCGCGTCCAACAACTCGGCCACGACCCGGCGCTCGCACACCGCAATGAACGAGCTGTCCGACCTCCAGAACACCGCGGTCCACTGGATGGCCGGACGATGCGTGGGTGCGCACCCGCAGACCACTGAGGGACGCCGCGCCGTAGCCGTCCTGAAAAATCAACGACGTCGGCGCAGCCCAATCACGAAACCACTTGGCGAACGGTCCGGTCGCCCCCTCCGCCAGCGGGATCTCTAAAAGGGTCTGGCCGTCCTCGACTCGAAGCATGCCCGCAAGATGCGGTGTCGCTTCATCGCCGTCAGCCAGGAAACCAATCCGGACGTCTGGGGTGCCATCGGCCATTCCAGCAGTATTCCCTGGAGCTACGTGGTCCAGGCTGTCGATCCGTTCGCCAAGGCGGCCAGGACGTGTGCCGGGGTGCAGCGGCTCGCCTCCGGGAGCCGCACCGCGCAGGGCCAGCAGCAGATCCGTCGCGACCCCGCAGGTCAAGCAGCTGTCAGCGATGTTAAAGGTGGCGAAGTGTTGCAGGTCGATGAAGTCGACGACGGCGCCGCGCCCGACGCCGGGAGTGCGATGACCGTGAAGAAGACCGTCGCAGCGGGCGCGAAGGAGAAGGCCGCCCCCACGGTTACGCGACACTGCGATGGTGAGGGCGTTACCTACCACGTGCACGGCTGGATGTCCCTCCAGAGCCACGACTACGAGCGCCTTGCTGGCCTGATCCATGAGCGCGATCCGGTGCAGGGCGGCGTTGAGTTGCCGGTTGCCGGTGCGGCTCAAGCGGTGTCTGGCTTTGTTCGACGACCAGACCGGCAGTGGCGCCGTGCCGGTGCGGCGCGCGAAGGCGTCCTTGGATCGGAACCGGTCGACGCCTGCCGTCTCGCCGACGATCTTGGCCGCAGTGATCGCACCGCACCCCGGGATCGCGATGAGCGCCGGCGCGAGATTCGTGACCGTCGTTGTGATCTCGGCGGTCAAGTCGTTGATCTCAATGGTGAGCTCGCGGCAACGGTCGACCAGGCCGCGAGCGAGTCTGGCTACGGTTCCGCCGAGGTTCTCGATGCGGGCGGCGACCTGGTCGAGAACGCTGAGTCGGTCCAGCGAGCGGCTCCTCGGTTCCCATGAGGGATCGAGTTCGTGCAGGTGCCAGCGCAGCCGGCAGATCGCTCGAGTCCGTTCTGCGACAAGGGATTCGCGGTGATCGGAGAGCAGGCGCGCTCGGACCCGGAGTCCTGCTCATGGTGCCGTTCCGCTGGACATCGTTGGCCGCCCGCCGACAATCAGCACGCCATCGGGGACCCCGCGATGTTCGAACCGCTGACCAGTGTGCGATTCACAAGGGTGAAGCGATATCCGGCGGCAATGCGTTCTCGGACCTGCACATCGAGCCACCGATGCGTCCCGCTCGACGATCCCGCTACGGCACAGGCAAGATCATCCGGGGACACGCATTTCCGCGAGTGTTTGCATGGCGTAGCCGGTTCGCCTTCCGGGGATCACGCCAGACGACCTCCGTTTGTCGGTTCGTCGGGCACCTGCGTCTATCCAAAGGGGGCCCGGCTGGCGTCGGGTCGTCTGCGGTGGACGCCCATCGGTGCCGTGCGGCACGATGAGTCAGGGAAAGCGACGTCTGGAGAAGCCTGTGCGAGTCATCCGCGTGACGACCGACCTCACGGTGCCCGACATCGAGGAAGCGAGGGCCTTCTACACGGACTACCTCGGGCTCGATGCGGAGGACATGGGCCTAAACTGGGTCACCCGCTTCGTCGTGCCAGGCTCCGGGGAGCACATCCAGCTCGTCTCGCGGGACGCGACGGCGCCCGAGAACCCGCTGCTCACCGTCAAGGTCGACGACGTGGACGACGCCTACGCTGCGGCCCGTCGACGCGGCTACGAGGTCGTCCACCCCCTGACCACGGAGCCGTGGGGTATCCGCCGGTTCTTCGTCCGCGCGCCCGACGGTACGGTTCTCAACATCGCCCAGCACCGCGACCCCTAGCAGGATTGTGGATGTCTGGGATGCCCGCGGTCCCGGGGTGGTGCAACTGCCGTCCGGTCGGCTCGTCCGCGGCCGCGCGCTGGGCCACCTGGTTGCCGGTCCGCCGCCGCAGTTCGGCCTGTACCTGCTCGCTCGTCGGCCCGGGCCTTTGCCGTGGCAGGAACGCTGGGTCCTGTGGGCGCGACTTCTGGCTACCAACCGACCGCGCCGACGCCGAGGACGCACTACGTGAAGCCTGGCGTCAATGCACGGCGCAGCGCGTCGAGATCGCCTGCCGCGGCAGCCGCGGCAGGACCGGCACAGCGCTTGCCTGCCTGGCCGTGCTGGACGGAGTGACCGCACGGGAAGCCGTGTCGTACGTGCGTGACGGCTACGACCCGCGAGCAGTCGAGACACCACCCTGGTAGCGCCACTTCATCCACCGCTTCATCGCGCCACTTCATCCACCGCTTCATCACCGTGTAGCCCGTGTCACTGACCGATCCTTGATCGGATCACCGATCGGCGATTGGTTACGCGTGCGCGGTTGGCAAGACGGCCGATGTGCACTGGTTGCTGATGATGAATGATCTTGCAATGCTTCGCGCATGTCTTCCCTGCCGATGACCTTCGCCGATGACGTCATCCACCAGCCAGCCCGGGTCCAGTTCGAGGTGTTCCTCGATGAGCATCGCGCTCAGCTCAATGGCTGCTTGGACGGGCTGAGCGAGGAGCAGGTACGGCGATCGTTGGTGCCCTCCCGGACCACCTTGTTGGGCCTGGTGAAGCACGCAACCTCCGTCGAGAAGGTCTGGTGCGATGAAGCCGTCACTTGCCGGTCCCGCGCTGAGATCGGCATCCCTGCCACGCCGGACGAGTCCTACATCATCGACGACTACGACACCGTCGCCACCATCCAGCGAGCTCTCGCGGGAGCGCTGCAGAACGACACGACCGGAACCTCGTTTTTGCAGACCTCGACGACTGCTGATATGCCAGGCTCGTCACCAGGGCTGTCGAGCACATGGCGTTGCTGCCTGAGTGGACGCACACTGGGGGGAGCCGCAGCCGTTGCGGACGTTTTCAGCAGGAGGATCACCATGGCCGGCAACGAACCGTACGGATTCGACCCCGAGGATCTCGATCGCCTCGTCCGGGGCGCGGGTGAACAACTGCGCGGCGCGCTCGGCCAATTCGGCAAGCTCTTCGACTCCTCCGGTGAACGGGCGGGGTGGTCGCGGACGTTCGACGACGCCACTCACCTCCGGCGTCCGACACCGGAACCAGAGACCACCGGGCAGACCGGCGACGGCGTGTGGGTCATCTACGCGGTCAACGGCGACGGCGGCACTCAGATCGAACAGGTCTACGCGACCGAACTCGACGCGCTGCGGGCGAACAAGAACAACACCGACACCAGCCGCAAAGTTCGATTCCTCCCATACGGGATCCCGGCCAGCGTGCTGGATGAGCCGAAGGAGTCCCCGAACAACTGACGGGCACCTGCCCAACCGGCCCGGTGGGGCCCGCCGCCGGAAAACCGCCCGGTATCTGAGGGCCTCGCTCTCAGCGCAGCCGTCGTGTTCGGGCTCGTCCACCGACGGTTCGCATCCACCCTGCGGTCATTGCTCAGGCGGCACCACCCCGGCAGTTTTCTTGGGGCCAGACCGTTTCCGGCTCGGCCTGGGTTCGAGTGAGGCGCACAACGAGCACATTCTCGGGGACGTGTGGCCAACGGCCAACGGCCGACGTCCGACTCCACATGCTCGAGGAGGTGGTCGAGGTGATCCGTCAGCTCCGGACAGACGAGACAGTGTCGCACCGAGGACAGCATTACACGGTCGATTCCGCCCGTCTCTACACGCTGCCCGATGCGCCGCCGCCCATTCCGGCGCAGGGCAGCGCGGTCACCACCACGTCGGTGTGAAGGCTGTCGGCGAAGGCGTAGCCGATGACCCGGCGGGAACAGCCGTCACGAACCGCGCACGGATACAGCCAGCCCTGCCCGGTGGCCAGGTAGACATCCCACGCGAGTCAGTGTCAAGCAGCGAGCTGTTCGTTGCCCGTCGAGGGTTCGTTCCAGGCGGCGTGCTCGTCCCAGTTCTGGTTGTTGTGCAGCACCACCACATGCGGCCGATGAGCTTGTTGGACAGGTTGCGCACGGCGGCGTTGTGGTGGTCGCCGGCGACTCGACAACGGGCGCTGGACATTCGATGGGACGACGAGCACGTCGGGGTGCTGAATGCGCGGTCACCCGCCGGCACGGTGGGATCGACGTGGATGACGCCGAAAGACAACTCGTCCAATCGACAGTGGCTGATCGTGGCGCATACTGACGGGGTGGCCCGGCCGATGCGCCGGCACATGAGGTGGTGCAGATGAACCAGCAGAAACCACATCGGTCCGCAGGGCGGTTTGCGAGAGAAACACGGGCGGCGACGGAAACATGACGATCCCCGCCTGGTTGATCTGGTTGGCGATCGCCGGGGTGCTGGGTACCGCCGAGATCATCACGCTCACCTTCGCGGCCGGGCTGGTGGCCTTGGCCGCAGTCATGGCCGCGATCGTCGCCGGTGTCGGCGGAAACCTCGAGATGCAGTCCGTTATTTTCGCCACCACGTCGTTCGGCTCGCTCGCCGCGGTCCTGCCTGTGGTCCGAAGAAGGGCCGCGACTCGCCGCGGCTATCGCAGCGGGGTTGATGCCTTGCTGGGGAGACCGGCCCTCACCCTCACCCAGGTCGACGCCGTCTGCGGGACCGTCCGAATCGGAGGGGAGATCTGGTCGGCACGGACCTACGACGAAAGCCAGGTCATCGCCGAAGGCACCAGGGTCTCGGTGTACGAAATCGACGGCGCAACCGCACTGATCTACCCCAGGGAGTTCGCATGATCGTTCTCATCGCCATCGTGGTGGTCGCCGTTCTGGTATTCCTCGTCCTGAGCCGCGCGGTCCGAATCGTTCCGCAGGCCCGCGCCTACCCGGTGGAGCGACTGGGCTCCTACGACCGGACCCTGACTGCCGGATTCAACACTCTGATTCCCGGTATCGACCGGATACGTGCCCGCGTCGACCTGAGGGAACAGGTCGTTTCGTTCGCCCCGCAGCCCGTCATCACCGAAGACAACCTCGTCGTCCACATCGATACGGTGCTGTACTTCCAGGTCACCGATCCCCGAGCAGCGACCTACGAGATCGCCAATTTTCTCCAAGCGATCGAGCAGCTGACCGTCACGACCCTGCGGAACGTCATCGGAGGGCTGGATCTGGAAAGCACGCTGACCTCCCGCGAGGAGATCAATGGGCAGCTCCGTGGAGTGCTGGACGAGGCCACCGGCAAATGGGGTATCCGAGTGAATCGGGTCGAGCTCAAAGCTATCGACCCGCCGAAGTCGATCATCGACGCGATGGAGAAACAGCTGCGCGCCGAGCGCGACAAACGGGCCACGATCCTGACCGCCGAAGGCCTGCGCCAATCGCAGATCCTCACCGCCGAAGGATCCAAGCAAAGTGCGATACTCACCGCGGAAGGGGAGCGGCAGGCCCAGATCCTGACGGCTGAAGGCCAGGCCAAAGCGATCGACATCGTCTTCACCGCGATCCACGAGGGACACCCCGACCCGGAGCTGCTGGCCTACCAGTACCTGCAGGCGCTTCCCAAGATTGCGGCCGGTCAGGGCAGCCAGATCTGGATGATCCCCAGCGAACTCACCAAAGCGCTGGACAGTTTCGCCATCGCCTTCAAACCCGACAAGGTAGCGACGCCGACGGTGCCGTTATCGCCGGAGCACAACGGCACACCGCGTCATCTCCCGGACTCTGCATCGATTGTCGCGCAGAGTTGACACAGATCGATGTCCACACCGGCGGACCGGCAACAGGGGACTTTCTGCGCTATCACCTGCGGTCCACGCGGAGCAATCTTTCTGCTACGGCGGTCAACCGTCCGGTATGCACGGGCGACGCGCGGGTCGGGCAAGTTCGACGCCGTATCTCACGCGGCGCCGGTGGGGCGCTGAACTCGCTGGGCGACGAGGCCACTCATGTCCTCGCCGCTGATCACATCACCGTCACTCACCGACTGCTCGGCCTCGGCCAGGCGTTCTTGATCGACCGGGTCGTTGAGCAGCGCCAGCGTCTCCATGATCGACTCGTAGTCGTCGATCGAGAGGACGACGGCGGCGGGCGTGCCGTTGCGGGTGATCGTCAGGGCGTCGTGGGTGCGAGCGACGTCGTCGACGAGGGAGGACAGACGGTCCCGGACGGTCGCAAGCGGCAACGTGGTCATAGCCAGAATTGTAGCCACGGCCCGGGGATGCTGCACCTGTCTGCTGACCGGCTAGGCGGAACGCCGTCGCGCAAGACTATCGGCGATTGAGACGGCCACGGCGCGACCGAGGGGACATCGCCCGACGGCTCTGGTGTCTACAGCGAACGGACGGCGCTTCTGACAATTTCGGGCAACTCTGGGTTGGACAGCGGCACTCCTGCGAGTGCCTCGGGGTGCCACCAACGGGACTCGGTGATGATCTCGCCCGGATTCGGCACGGCCGGCGGGGCGTCAACCTCTACCGTGAGCACCAGGGCGAAGAAGACGGACGTCGCACAAAACTGGACACCGTTAGACCTTGCGGGACAAGTAGGTCCGCGGCACTCTCCATCGTCCGCGACTGGGCGCTGCGACCCGATCACGCCCGCGCGACCAACTGAGTCCACTCCACGCGCGTTTGCCACGGCAGCGAATAGCGGTCGGATGTGAGCTTCGCTCGCATCGCCTCGAGAAGCGGCAGCCGTTGCTTGTCGGGCAAGTTCGCGATCCAGCCCATGGAGCCGAAGAATGCGACCAGGCCCTCGGGATCAATGCTCTGAGGGTTCGCCATTTGCGCTCTGCAGATGTCGGTGAACGTCGCGCGTGCGTATGGAAGCTGCCAACAGGTGGGGCTCCAGTCCCCGCTCATCATGTCCAGCGGGAGGCCGAAATCCTCGGGCCAGATCGGCGCAAGCAACTCCTCGACAGCCGAGATCTCCGGTGCGACCTCTCCATCCGCAACGTTCCAGATCACCACCACTGTCCCTCCCGGCCGCAGCACTCGCGCGAACTCAGCCAAGGTCGCCTCGTTGTCGAACCAGTGAAAGGCCTGCGCCACGAAGATCGCATCTATCGATGAGTGTGGTCACCTGTAACAGCCCCAGCTGAGCCGGGTTTCTGCACGGATTCTGGCCCCTGCTGAAGGTGGTGCTCGGGCTGTCCTGGTGGGGGCGGTGTGTCTGCACGAATGTTGGCCCCACCTGGGTTTTCGATGTTCACGTCGGTTGGTTCCTGCGGCGTGGAGGTCAGCGAAGGATGCGGTCACGGGTGGAAATCTTCGAGCAGATTCGGCGGGGCCGGGCCCGGGAGGGCCTGTCAATCCACGAGCTGGCGGACCGGCATCACGTCCACCGCCGGACGGTGCGCCAAGCGCTGTCGTCGGCGTTGCCGCCGCCGCGAAAGTCCTACCCTGCTAGGGCCAGGCCGGCGATCGAGCCGTGGACCCAGATCATCGACCGTTGGCTCGAGGACGACAAGCTCGCCCCGCGGAAGCAGCGGCCCTCAAGGGCCGGATCGGACGGGCAGGACATCGGCGGCGGTGGTCACGGTGATCAGCGTGCCGGGCACCCCCGACACACCGCGCGGGCTACCCCCGATTCGTGGGGCCGTGCCGCCGGCTGTGTCGGATCTCCAAGTAGAAGCCGCCGCCGAGTATCAGTACTACGAGGATTACCGCCGGCCACAGTTGGTGCACCGCGCCGAGGAACGAAGCGGCCAGCCCGGCCAGGACAGAGGCGATCCCGGAGATCTTCGTCGCGGGATACCGCGGAGTCCGTTTCAGTGCCACACGCCGCATCGTCCCACGACTCGTGAAGTACCCGATAACTAGCATTTTCGGGTACTCGGTGCGGGTGCGCTTGCGTGGCGGTAGGGTCTCTTTTCATCACCGTGTTGACCTGTCCGGTGATCTTGATCCGCTCCGCGGAAGCGTGGCCGAGCGGCCTCGGCGGTGGCGTCGAAATCGATCACCCGGCACAGGAGTGGCACGAACCCACGCACCGCCGAGTAGCGGGCCAGCAGCCGCTCGCGCAACTCGCCGTCGGGGTCGGCGTCCGGTGGCGGCAGCACCTCGGCGACGTGCTCGACCGCGGCCCGCAGCTCGCTGCGCGACACGACGTTCTCGATCGCATCCCACACGACGTCCAGGCTGACCGGCCCGCCCCACTCGCTGGCCTCCAACAGGACCCCGACCGCGGCCGCCAACCTGCCCGCGTCGCGCGAGATCCGCGGGTAGCGGCGCAGCTTGTCCTTGCCTGACTCCCGCTCCGCGCGAGCCAGCAACTCGGTGCTCATCAACACCTCGAACAGATCCAGCGCGTCATCGACCGCGCGGACCTCGAGCCGCCGGGCCGTCGCCAGCAGGGGTCGCCGAGCGGCGCGGATCGTCGTGCCGAGCCAGCGCCGGAGCCTTCGCCGCCATCCCATAGCGGGCCAGCTCGACGACCCGGCGTGCCGGGACCCGGCCGAGATCCAGCCCACCGACCCCGAGCCCGGCCAATTCGGACACCCGGTGCAGCGCCTTGACCATGCCTCGCCCCGTCACCGTGCGCGGCCCGGTCCGCAGTTCCTCCAGCACCGAGCTGCGGGCACCCTCGGGCACCTGCAACAGGCCGTCCAACGTGCGTGCCTGATCAGTGGTGAGCAGGCCCGACAGGGTCTCCCAGACACGTCTCGTCGCGGCGTCACGTTCGGACGCCACCAGCCGAGCCAGCGTCGACACGCCGGGCAACAGCACCCGACGCTCCCGCAACCAGCCCACCGCGGCATCGAAGATCAGCCGCGGCCCGTCGCCGGTCGTCCACGCCAAGTCACCTACCCACCGCCGCAGCTCGACCTCGATGCTGGCGAAGTCGCGGTAGCCGCGTTCCTGGGCAATCTCTGCCGCATGCTCGAAGCGGGTGCTGCGCCGCTCCACATAACCCTTCACACACGACGGATCCGCGGTCCCGAGCTGCTCGGCGACGAAGTCCAGCACCGACGTCGGCACATCCAGCGGATCCGTCAAGAACGTGCCCAGCGACCGGACCGTCACCAACTGCAGCGCGAAACCCAGCCGCGAAACGTCGCCACGCCGACGGGCTACAAGCCTGCAGTCGGCGTCATCCAGGAGACACAGCCGATCCAGATCCGCGCGCGACGGCGCTTCGGCGAACCGTCCGTAGCGCGCCGCCTGCTCATCGGGGAGGAACTCCACCGGCATCGTCGAAACCTACCGAGAGACCCCGTGGAGCGGCAGTCCTCACCAGTCGTTAGCGGGACTTTCCGTTCCGATGTTCCTCAAGGGCCGATTGGCCACCAACCTGCCGTTCAGCGAATGGGGAACGGTGTTCACCGACGCCCGCCTCGTCGCCGCCATCGTCGACCGCGTCACCTTCAACGCCCACATCATCGAAACCGGCACCCAGTCCTACCGACTCGGAACCAGCAAGACCGGCCCCCGCCGCCGGGTGGGATAAATCCTCGATTTCGACCTGTGTCAAGGGAGTCGTTCAACTCCCATCCGCCGCTAGCTACACGTCAAGAGGTATTGGACTCAGTTCGAGGCATCAAAATGGCCATCAGGGACAGCGCTATCCCCACGCATCCGGCGATCGCTCCGCCCCACCGGAACGTCGTGAACGCATCAAGCAGCAACGCTGCAACTGCGACCAGCAACAAGAGCAAAGCAAACATCTTCATTCTCGGGGACGACCGGCGCCACGCACTACTGGCTGCTGGCCAACGCGGTTGGTCACGTCCCATGGACATGACGCTACCGATCTCTCCGCTGCAGCACGAACCAGGTACCAATCCGAACCGAGGCTGGGGCCGACATCCGCGCCGACTACTGGGGCCAGATCCCTTGACGAAACGCATATCGAGGCGTCTGCGACCGGGAGACGATGCGCGCTCCCCTTGAGTGCTTCAGCTTCGGGGCACGACGCCGCAAGCACGCGTCTCATGCCGTCATCTGGCTCAACTGCAACAACCTGCGGAAACCGCGACGCAAGCTGACGCGTGAACTTGCCCGTACCAGCGGCGAGGTCGAGCACCGTCGCGGTTGGCGCCAGGTCTACGAGTTCAAGGACCGCCTCCGGGTACCCCGGTCGCCCACGCTGGTAGTCCTCGTACCACTGGTTGGGCATCTCGTCCGTTGCCATCGGATCACCACCCCGACCTTCGAAGCGCACATCGATCACTCTGATCGCACCCGAGACTCGGCTACAGATAAATCGCGGGGTGTCGGGCTGTCGCCTCCACACGACGGTCGGCACCGCGATGATCGGAAATGAGGGTTCATCCTCCCCGATCAGGCGTTCAAGCGTTGGAGAGCTACGGCGTTCGTGCACCTCAGGCCATCCGCGATAGGTCGTGGGGGTGCTCGGTGGCGTGAGCTGCCGGAAACCGTTCAGGTCAGTGGTGGGCGATCAGGTACTCGGCTGCGGCGTCCCGCAGCACCTCCGAGAACGGCCGGCCCTCGGCTGCGGCGCGGGCCCGCATCTGCTCATCGAGCGCCTGGGGCGCCCTGATCTGCCACAGCGGCGACGTGCCCGCCGGCCCGTTGGCGGCCAGCGTCGGCCTGCCGCCGGCCCGGGCGATCGTCTCGACCTCGGCCGGGGTGTCAGCCGCGTCCGTGAGCAGGGCGCGGGCCGCTGCGCGGCTGGCCGGCGTTCCCCGGCGCACCACCGCACCGGGCCGGATCGTCGGGGCGTCCGACTCGGCCCAGGCGGCCAGCTCGTCGTAGTTCGTCATGTCGTCACTCTCCTTCATCCAGTAGGTCCAGGAACTTCTGTCGGGCGATCATCACGTGGAAGATCACCACGTCACGGGGTGGCACCCGCTCGACCATGACCTCAATCAGGTTTCCCCCGAGCTGCCGGGGCGGCCCGACGTACAGGTCCGGCCGGCCAGCACCCTCAACGCGCGGCTCATCGAACTCGGCCACATACAGGTAGTGATTCAGCATCGCGTGCAGCGCATCCTCGCGGTCCACGCCGTGCTTGTCAGCACTGTCGGTCCACCGAATCGCCATCCTAGAAGTGTAAGACAGAACCGATGTTTTGTCAAACAGAACAGGCCCGGAGGGTGTCACGCGTGTGGACGGCCTGGTCTCGGTTCCATCATCGGCCCGGCCGCGGATGACGCGGCGCACGTCGCCAGCTGGGAGCCACGCGTGGACCATCGACCGGGGATCGGCGGCTAGTGACACGATCCTTAACGACAGGCCGACCTGCCGGCTCGGGAAAGTCGACCTATGCCCGGCACCTGGAACAAGAGGGGATGGTGCGGCTCTCGTTTGATGTGGTGATGTGGGAGCGCGGCATCTCGGACGTCCCTCTGCCAGAGGACGTTCGCAGCGAGATCGAGCGGGACCTGCGTACCCGATGGTTGGAACTCGTTGCTGCCGGACGGGACGTTGTTCTGGACTTCTCGTTCTGGTCACGTCGGATGCGCGACGAATACCGCCAGCTACTGGCCCCCAGCGGCGTCGTGCCGGAGACGATCTACCTCGCGACCGACCGCGCGACGGTTCTGAAGCGTGTTCGCGCCAGGAGCGGGAGCCATCCAGATGACCTCGTTCTCGCGGAAGAATTGGCCGCTCAGTACGTCGACCACTTCGAGATCCCGTCTCCAGCCGAGGGCCCGCTCAGGGTGGTTCGCGAGTAGCCAACTGATGATGTCTTGAAGCCGATGATCAGACGCGGGTGAGCGGATGGTGCGGGGGTGGCGGCAGTTCGGTGACGATCGGGTCGCCCGGGCGTACCACACCGCTGCGGGAGACGATGCCCATCACCCCCGTCAGCCGCTCGACGCCGCCCGCGCCGTCGGGGCGCACCACCTGCCGGAGCAGACCGCGCCGGAATTCATCGATCTGCCGGCAGGGATTGCGTAGGCCGGTGACGGTGACGACGGCATCACCGACCGTCAACCGCGTGCCCACCGGCAGCTGCAGCAGGTCGATGCCGCGGGTGGTGATGTTCTCCCCAAGTTCGCCGGGACCGACGCGGAACCCCTTCGCCGCCAGGGCATCTAATAGTTCGGTGTGGATCAGGTGCACCTGTCGTAGGTTCGGTTGATCCGGGTCAGCGGCCACCCTCGACCGATGCTGGACGGTGACCCCGCTGTGCGCGTCACCGCGCACGCCGATGCCCTCGACGAGTTCCACCCCGTCCACGGCTCGCTTGCTGAAGGAATGCTCGACACTCAGGTGGACCGCGAACACATCGGCTGCCATGAGACCCCATCGTTCCAGCCGGGTCCGAGGAAGGACAAACCCCGGACCGAGCGTCGAGGGCATGCGGAGCCCGCCAGTTCGAGGGTTCGGATCTCTCCACCGGGCCTGGGGTGTCTCATTGGAGGATGGGCGGATTCCAGCGGTCGTCGCATCATCCGGTTGTTGTTGTTGACAGTAGGTAATTTAGTCGGGCGGCGGGGGTGGCCCAGCCGAGGGTCTTGCGGGGCCTGCTGTTGAGCTCGGCGGCGACTCTCTGCAGCTCCGCCGCATCGTGCAGTTTCAGGTCGGTGCCCTTCGCGAAGTACTGGCGGAGCAAACCGTTGGTGTTCTCGTTGGAGCCGCGCTGCCACGGTTTCCCGGGGTCGCAGAAGTAGATGTCCATGTCCGTGGCGCAGCGGATCTCGGCGTGCCGTGCGAGCTCACCGCCCTGATCCCAGGTCAAGGAGCGACGCAGCTCCCGCGGCAACGCCCCGATGGTGGCGATCAGGCCATCGCGTGCCGCCTCGGCGGTGTACCCGTCGGGCAAGTGGACCAGCAACAGATACCGGGTGGTTCGCTCGACCAACGTTCCAATGGCGGAGGCGTTTCGTGCTCCGATGATGAGTCGGGTAGCCCCGACGCATTGCTGCGCCGGGGCCCCCTCAGAACCGGACTTGCGGCTTTCACCGCATCTCGGCTCGCGGGGGCTTTGTGGTGGGGACTCGGCGCGCAGCAGCAGATCCCCGCATGCTGGGCAGCGGCCGTGTTGACCACAACCGGCGGGTGTTCATTTCGAGCGCTCTGCCGCTGTCGGCGATCGCTCGCATCGCCGTGCGGAAGCCCTCCTCGAACACTCGAGGATCAAACGGCCCTTCTCGCGCTTCGGGCCAGTGACGGATCGGGTAGTCGATGTGGGTGAAGACCTCGAACACGTCAGAGCCGGCGACCATGCGTGGTATTTCTTCCAGGTACGCCCAGATCACGTCGGCGGCGGTCGGAGACGGAACAGGGTCACCGGCTCGGCGCGATCCGGCCCCATCGCCAGCGTGTGCAGTGATCCGTTGATCCGGTCGAACTGGTCCAGGTCGATCAGTTGGCGTGCACGCGACTCGAACAGGTGCGGCTGGCCGAACTCGACTCCCGTCAGAATCTGCAGGTCGGGGAACTGGTGGCGGCACCGATCGACACTCTCGAGGTAGCCGTGGACGTCGAGTACTGGCGCGGTTAAATATCCGCGATCATCGATGTACCGGCCGCTCGCCGGCGGGAAATCCTCCGGTCCGGCCCGCCAGGCGTCATCGAAGTCGAAGTGCTCAGAAAAGACGAGAGCAGGCAACCCGATCCGCACAGCCCGCTCGCAGGAACGCACCATGGTCCCTCGGGCGTCGGATTCCAGACCCCCGGTGTCCCAGGACCACTCGCTATGAACATGGCCATCTGCAGGAAGTTCCGCCAAACCTCGTTCCCTCCTTAAAACAAAGTATGCGGCCGCAGCACTCAAGAATCGTCTATCGAGACGATTCTGAAATCGCCGGATTGGCCGGGCCCGACCACTGATTCAACTGGTCGTTCGGTCGCTGTCGTCAGCAGACAGGACGGGGGATTCCCCGTGCAGCCTCCCTACTCCATCTCGCGGGCACTGAGGTAAGGATCCCCGGTTTCGGCGGCGTGGCGACGCTTACGAAGCAGCAGCTCATCCGGGCCCAGAGCACCTTCGAGGACTGCAGCGAGGTCAGCGCCGTCAGCGAGTAGCAGCCGAGATCCGTTGCGCTGCAGCACGTTGACCGCTTCAGTGCTAAAACCATTGACGCTAATCATCAGGCCGCCGGTCCGATGCATTTTTTCAGCAACTTTGCCCGCGAAGTCCCGGATCTGTTTTGGGTCTACTTTCTTGATCAGCCACCGGGCTTCGAGTAGGTAGTCGTCGGTGTCAAAGGTGAACGCTCCGTCAATCTGCTCTCCCTTGAGGGCGAAGGACGCGCGACGGCCACACCGAGTTCGTCGATGGGCACCTGCTCGTGCTGGCGCCGGCGGGCGTTGCTGATCCCGGCGTGTAACTGCCGCAACGTCAGCGGCCCGACCGCGGCAAGGATTTGCTCGGCCAGTCGGATCCAGTTCGACCACCGCGGAGTGATCAACTCGCGCAAGGTTTTTGGCCGGGCTAGCCCGAACAGCTCGGCTCGACGGGTCCGGGCGAGGTGATCGTCGCCGGGAAAGGACGGCCGTGACAGATGTTGCAGTTGCTGCTCGCTCAACGGGACCGTTGGTCCGGCCAGTCGGATCGGCTTGAGCCACTTCCGCACCGCCTCGTGCGAGACATCAAAGCTGGCGCCGATGTCGCTGATCAACGGCGCCTGGGCGGAGACCCCTGCCCATAACAGCGCAGCGTGAACTCGCGGGCGAAGCCACGGCAAGGGACCAACAACCCGCCAGATCAGTTGCGCGGTGAGATCCTCGACCGTCAATGCGGGCAAAGGCCGCAAGACCATGCTCGGAATACTCGCACGTCAGCGCGGTTCGGGACGTCTCGAGCGCCTCATCGCGAGCTTGTTCAGAATGGTCGTTTGGTTGCCATGATGATGGCTGCGGCGAGCGTCCATGCGGTGGCCAATAGGAGTGCCCAGGACGGGGAGGCGTGTTCGGCTAGCAGGCCATAGAGGCTGCTCAGGATGAGCACGGGCAGTGTGACGGTTAGGCCGAGTACTGCCTGTAGCCGTACCTGAGCGCCGGGCGGGCTCGCGGCCAAGAACCTCGGAACTGCGTGCACGTTGAAGGTCACCAATCCGATTCCCACTCCGGCGGAGCCGACACAGGCGATCCACACCGTCGGGGCGGCGGCGACGATCAGCAGTCCTGCGCTGGTGAGTAGTGGTCCGCCGATCAGCGCGATTCCGGCGCGGTGCAGTGGGCCGCGGGCAGCGACCGTAAGGCCGACCGCCAGCGCGGCCGCCATGAACGCCGCCTCGATCAGGCCGGCATCTGCCGACGACCAGCCCCGGCCGCGAGCAAGCAGCGGGAACAGCAGGGTCAACGACGGCGACGTGCCGGCCACCAACGCGCCGAAAGCGATCAGTATGGGTAGGAGGATGCGGTGCTGTCCGGTCCCGTGAATGCTGCGCCAGGTATCCCGGAGCGTGACGTGTGCCGTGTTGGGCGCACGTGCTTGGCGAGGCGGGATCACCAGCAAGACGATGGTCACGATCAGCAGGAAACTTGCGGCGTTGACCGCGATCACCCAGGTCAGCCCGATCCAGGCCAGCAGCACGCCGCCCAGCGCGGGCCCGGCGATCCTGGCGAGCTGGAGCCCGCTGCTGGTGGTGGCCATGACCCTGGTGAGGTGGCTGTCGTCGACGAACAGTCGCGGGAAGACGCCGGAGGCGGGCATGTAGAACGCTGAGGCCGCGCCCAGCACAGCGCCGACAACCACCAGCGACGCGACTGACGGGCCGCGAACGGCGAACCAAACTGCCGCGAGCGAGGTGACTGCCAGCATCGAGCTGTCGGTGAGGATCATGATCCGGCGCGGACCGTATCGGTCGCCTACCGAGCCGCCGGCGAGCAGCAACACCGTGCGGAACAGCATCGTGGCGCTCGTCACCAGGCCCGCTTTCGCGCCGCCGAACCCCGTCGCAGTCCAGCTGATCGCGAAGATCATCAGGTTCGACCCGAACTCCGAGCAGATCGCTGCGGACAACCAAGCCCAATACCCTGCCCCCAGTCGCAAACCCTCCGCGGACGGCAGGGGCGCTCCCTTGGACAGCAGGGACGGTTCTTCCGGTGACGCGTCGGGGGCTTCGGAGTCATTCCCGGCGTTCAGCGATGAGGGATCGGCGGCTGTGCTGGGCGACGACGGGCTGAGCCCGCGACGCGCACGGGGCGTCACTCGTCCGGGACGATCTGGAAAGCGGCGTGGACCCGCAGCGTTCCCTCGGGCGGATTTTCGGACCGACGGCGGTACCGGGCGACCAGCTCTCCCATCTCTCGTCGAAGATCTCGGATCTCGTCCGTGCTGAGATCCAGCGCGCCGCCGCCGCTGGTCCACGGCAGTTCTGCCAAGTCGCCCTGATAGCCGGACAACGACGAGACAAACTTCAGCACCTTGCGGTGGGATTCTTCGGCGATCAGGCGGAAGAAATATTCCGCGTCTTCGATCGTCTCTGGCGTGCCGGGATCCTCGGCGGCCCTAAAGGTGAACAGGACCGAACGATGCGCCGCACGCCACCAGCGATCTCGCCGGTTTCCGCGTTCGGGAACCTCGACGATGTAGCCGTGTTCGGCCAGTACCCGCAGGTGGTAGCTCACCGATGCGGTGGACTGGCCGGTCTGCCGGCCCAGGGTGGTAGCGGTTGACGGGCCGTCGACCTGCAGCAAGTCGAAGATCCGGAGCCGGATCGGATGTAACAGCCCCTTGATCGTCGACGGTGTCAACGCCCGATCTTTGCTCGGATCGAACCAAGCGGGGAACTCCGTCACTCCGGCAGGCTAAACGCAAAGGAACATTTGCGCAAATACTCTTGCGAATACTACCGGGAGTGCCGAGGGCGTCTTCGTACCCCGGGCAGCGTGGTCGCGTTTGGGATAGTGCGGTCAGCGCTGGGTTGCCCGGCAGCGCAGCGCCAGGAATGTAGGCACCGCATCGGCTTCAGGGTCTGCGGCTACCCACTCGGCTGGCGGTGCGGGTTCTCGGACGGTTTCCAGTGCGAGGCCGTGGTCGACCAGGGCAGTTAGGTACGTGGATAGCGTTCGGTGGTTGGCACCGACAGCGTTTCGGATCCGCGAGTTGGGCGCGGATGTCTGCCACCAACCTTCGTGGAAGTAGCCAGCTCCGGGCGGCACGCGCTGGGTGCCCGGCCCGGCCATCCTGGAAAGCACGGGTGCAGGAGAGACAGGACGAAGAACCCTCCCGGTGAGAGCAGTCGCCGCACGGAGCTGAGCATGCCGTTCAGGTCGTCGATGTCGGAGGCACCGAAGTTGCAGACAATGCCGTCGAACTTGCTGCCCGCCAACACATCTGAATCGCATATATCCGCGACCTCGTAGTGGATCTCATTTCCGGGGATCTGCGCGTCTGTCCGAGCTTGCTGAACGAGCTCGGCGGACAGATCTAGCGCTGTTACGGAGGCGCTGCGGCGGGCGAGTTCCCGGGATACCCGGCCCTTCCCGCAGGCGATGTCGAGGAGGCGCTGGTCGTCGACGTCTCCGACCAAATCGAGTAGTGCAGCCGTGCCCTCGTCATCCAGCCGATCGCCGACTTCGGCGACATAGCGATCTGCAACCTGGTCATAGCGAGCTGGGTGGGCCGCGCCAGCGTGAATAGCGTTGTCGGCTCGAACTGGGCCTGAGCGTGTCACGAGTTGCTCCCGAATGTTGACCTGGATGGACGGTGTCTCAGATGCGCGGAGTCTTGTTCATGCACCCACTGCACAGACCAGTCATACCCGCAGGTCAACAGCCGGCGCGATGATTCAGCGACCAGCGGAGTGCGTTCTTTGCTGGGCGAGATAGTCGGCGGTCGCCATCTGATGCCCACCGGCCAGATGATGGCCCAGAGACAACAGCCGCCGGCCACAGATCAGACACTGGATCCGATCATCGGCCGCATCTGATGCCCCTCGAAATTAAGCCGGTGGAGGCATCGTGGACGTCGGCGCGGTGGACCGGCCGCCAGAGTGCTCAGAGAAGATCTCGTCGAGGATGCGCCTGGCGCTCGCAAACTCTTCCGCGGCCTCAGGATCCTCGGATGTGTGCGAACAGGTGGCGAGCGTCTTCCACAGGGCCCAGCCACGCCCGCGCGCCCAGGACGCGGCATCCACCGGCAGCCGGTCCCGGAACGCCTGCCGGGGGTCGGCGGTCAGCAATGTCCAGGCGATGGCCAGATCGCAGGCCGGGTCGCCGACGCCGCATGTCCCGAAGTCAATGACGGCCGCCAACTGCCCGTCGCTGAGCAGCAGATTTCCCTCGGCGACGTCTCCGTGGAACCAGCGGTCCGCACCGTCCCAGCGCGCGCCGAGTGCGTCTGCCCAGATTTCGCGCGCCAGCTCGACGTCGAGGTGGCCGTCCAGCTTTTCGAGCGCGCGCCGGGTGTTCTTGTCGTAGGTGCGTAGCGTGCCGCCCCGGAACCAGTTGTGAATTCCCGGTTGGGGACCGTCGGCGGCGTCGATGCTTTGCAAGTCGGCCAAGAAGCCGGCCAGGTCGGCGGCGAATCTGACGGGGTCGGCAATGCGGTCTGCGGTCGCAGTCACCCCGTCGAGCCATGGGTAGATCGACCAGGAGTGCGGGTAGTCCGCGCTCGGCTTGCCTTTCGCCAGCGGGACGGGGATAGGCAGCGGGAGTTGGGGAGCGAGCACCGGAAGCCACCGGTGTTCCTTCTCGACCGCCTGGGCGTACTCGGCGGCGCTGGGTAGGCGCACCACCATGTCTGTGCCGAGGTGGAAGGTCCGGTTGTCCCAGCCGCCGTTGGCCACGCGTTCGATGGGAAGACCGGCCCACTGCGGGAACTGCTCTTGGACGAGGCGACATACCTGCTCTGCCTCGACGGTGATGCGCTCAGGCACGGGACCGAGATCCGGCGTGTTACTCAACGAAACGTCCGATCTGCCGCGGATCATTTGAGCGGTCGAGAACCGCCATCGTCCAGCTCGTGATCACGCGCCAGGAAGACGGAGTTGGAGCGGCTCGGTGCACTCCACGGAGCTGGAGCAGGCCCGCAGCCACTTGTCGTCCGTCCGGCGTAGGCCCTGCGCATCCACACCCTGCTCGGTCCAGATCCACCGATGCTGCTGGTCTGTCATCCGCACACACTCGCAGCACCAAGCACTGCGCAGCCACGCATTTTCGGGGCTGCAGGCGCCGAAGCCACCAGGGCCGATCATCCGCGACGCCTGTGGACAGCGACCGTCGCAGCGATCCAGCGGACGTACACGTCGACTCGATCGTGAAACCCTTGACATGCCTCGACTGCCGGTGCCACAGTAGAGGCGAGAAGGAACGCGAAAGCCGTTGCGCCGCAACACTTTTCGGACAAATCCGACATAATGATTAATTATCGGCGACGTTAGGTCAGCTACTCGGAACTGCTCCGTATCAGAAGTCTGCAGTCCCGGCGCGATCGGTGGTGTCGTTGCGGATTACCCCGGAGTGGCGCGGACGTCACTGGTTGACCTCGACGGTGATGTGCTCGGTCGCGTCGAACACCGATCGGTCGTCGGTGCCGGCCCAGTGAACGACGACGTGCGGCGGGGCGCCTTCGCAGCGGGCCAGCGTGATGCGTCGCGGTTGCCCGGTATCGGGGAGGACGATCCATCCCGGCTGAAGCTCTTGTGCGGCAACGGTTCTGGTCACCATGGTCATCTCTCCCCTTTGTGGTCGATGGGTGCCGGTCTGAGTGTGTCGGTGGGTCGGACACCGGGCGGGGACTCGAGGCCCCCACCCGGCGCCGGATGCTGGTTACTCGGCGCTGCCTGCCTTGGTGGTCTTGGTGATGGCGACGGTGCCGAACCGTAGGGAGGCGCCCAGGTGGTCGGCGGTGATCTCCTGGGAGACGCCGTTGGTGCCGTCCTGGCGGACGAAACCTTCCACGGTCAGATCACCGGACAGGACTACGGTGTCGCCCTTATGCAGTGAGTTCATGGCGTTCTCTGCCAGCGAGCCGAACGCGGTCACCCGGTAGAAGGACGTGGGTCCGTCGGTCCAGCTGCCATCTTGGCTCTTCACTCGGTTGTTCACGACGTTCAGCCGCGCCCACGGCTTGCCGGACTCCTTGCCGTAGCCGCCTTCGGCGTCGGCGGTCAGGTTTCCCTCGATGATGATGTGCGACATGGTGTTGCTCCTTCGGTGTTGGTGGTGGGGTTGAGTTGTTCTTGGGACCAACTCCCCCGGGGGACACAGGCGAGAAGTTGCGCGGCGGCGGCGGAGCGTTCGCTCGATCGGTGTTGACCTCGGGGTCCCCGCGTGCGGTGTGGGGTCGGCCCGATCGGGCGGACAGTGGAGTCGACGGCGTGTGACAGCCTGTTCCAGGCCCCCGGGGTGTTCTCCCCTTGCGCCCGGCAGGGCGCGATTCAGGTCGGCTCAACGCCGCTCCGATCAGGCTGTGCGGGCTTCCCTTGCTGATGGTGACGGGCGCCCGGACTGAGCATCCGCGCCGCTTGTGCACGATCGCGTTGGACAGCGCGGAACGCTGCGGCTTGGCTGAATGCCGAACAGTTCGGTGAGTTCGGTGATCGTGTGGTCGCACACTCATCAAGCGCATTAACTGTTGATCTCGTTGGTGTCTGTGGTCGTCGGTCGTGTCAGGTACATGGGACCGGGAGCCTCGTTGACCGCAAGTTCCACAAGGAGGTCATAAATCTTTCCGGTCGTACCAGAGCGGCCGTCCCGTCCTTTCGAGGCCTGAGGCGTCGGGTGTTTTCCCCCGCTGGATGCGGGCCACGGCATTTCGCCCGCAGCCGATGAAGTCGCCCGCCTCGCGGATGGACATGCCCTCCTGCTCGCAGGCGCGCACAGCGGCGTGCAGGGCCTCGGCGGTGACGTCTTGTGCAGCGTTCAGGATCTCTCGGGCCTGTCGGTATGTCCGCATCGCCGTCTGCACACCGGGAGGGGAGTGTGTCTGACTATTCTCATCATGTCTCATGCTGAGACAGTAGTACGGCAGGTACCTAGGGGTAGGGTAGGGAACGATACGCATCCCGAAAGCCGTTGCGCTGCAACACGTTTCCGCCGTTACCTGACATAATATAGATTATCGGATGCAGTGAGCAGCTTCGTCGCACCGGCTGTAGTACTAAGTGGCTCGAACGTGAAGGCTCAGGAGCGGCTCGCCCGGATCCTTGGCGTTCAAGTACAGCACCTTCCCGGGTGCATTGAGTCCTGGCGCCCGCATCTGGTGGGAGCATCTGCCGCCGACGCCCGCTCGTCAATGCCAGGCTGGTCCAGATCGTTCTAGCCAGGGAGGGTCGGCGTCAGAATGTCCGTTATAGAGACCGTGCCTCCACACATCAACGGCAGCGTCCCGGTATGCACACCCCATCGGGACGTGCTCGACAGTCGCCACTGAACCTCAACGGTGGTACCAGCGAGCGCCGGATCGACAGACAAGAACGTCGGCATCTCCACAGTGCGTGAGTCACCAACATGCACGTCTCCGATCTGCCAGGACGCAACCCAACGACCGTCAGCATTCCGCTCCACCTCGGCGCCGGATCTCGAGAAGATGTGGCGGTCGTCAAAACGGTCTGTGTTGGTGCGCGGGATGATCTCGGGTACGTCGGGCATGGCGAACCAGTCAAAATTGTCGTGGATCTCGACGCCTTCAGGTGCGGTGATGCGAAGTAGCACTGCCACCAGTGCGTTGGCCCGGTCGATGTTCGTCACGCACATTTTTCCGCTACTGGAAACAGCTTTGACCAAGCGCAACCGTGTTTCGAGGGCAAACAGTTCAACCGACGCGCGGACGTAGAGGTTCGCGTCAGCGTTGAACTTTGCCCAGTCCGGACTGCCACTCTCCCCAGACGAAGCCGGATCGCGGGCCGGCACGATCCGGTTTCGAGATTCATAGATTGTCTGAAACCTGTTGCGGGCGGAGAGCTTCCAGTCACTGACAGCTTGCTCGGACACGTCGAGCACCACTACTGCCGGTCCCGGGTCTACCCACTTCACTTCGCCAATCATGTCCTGATTTGGTCGCTGTGACGGTGTCGGCGCTAGCATCCTGACGTCGTGCTCTAGGTCGCGCGATACTTGTTCAGCTAGGTGGTTCAGGTCGGTGAAGGTCCCGTACAGGCCGAGGTCTCTGAGTTGCGTCTGGAAGGAGTGCAGCGCCTTCAGCTCGTCGGGATCCACGTCGGCGGGTTTCGACTCCTGCGAGAAATATACGTGAACCTTCTTGCCTGCTGCTGCTGCTCGTTCGATCTCCTCGGCAGTCCCAGACGCGGCCCTCTCTGTTGGCTGGCCGAGCCGGTTGTGGAAGACGGCGAACAAAATGTCGCACTGGTCGACCAGCTGGCCGTTGATGACTGATTGACCACCGTGAGCGTCGATCTCCGGAACGGCGTCGGCCTCCCAACGCCGCGGAACGAGAAGGACACCGGTAGCGGCCCCTCGGGCGCCGTTCCATCGGTGAACCGCTTGCGCGATCCGCTCACGATGGGTGCTCGTGTCTCCCGGTGAAGCGATCATCACGTAGAGACCGGTAGCAGAAAATGGCATGCCTGGACGGTATGCGACACCGCGTGGGCCGTCGCTCACGGCCGGCCACGTCTACCGATACCTCGACGCTCGGGCCCCTACCCCGGAAGGCAGTCTCACATAGGGGGCGGCCAGCGAGACCGGCACCGGACCACCCAGACGCGACACCGTCACCTGCATCGACTGCCCTGGAAGTTGTCAATGTTCGCGTCCGTGTGCACGGATGTGTGTAGCCGGCTGCACGAGGGGTCGGGGTCCGTAGGACCGAGGCTCGGCGTCGGCGGCGCCAGCTTACAGACTTGCTACACTCAGTCGCGTCACGCAGCGAGACACTCGAGTCGGGGCACTTGTCACGCCAGTGGGTGAGGCTGGCCGGGCTGATCGCCGCCTCGCCGGGCGGCTCCGTCGTCTCGGGCGCATGCTTCAACCATCAGAAGCTTTCGCCGCTCTACGAAGGGTCCACTATGAACTATCTGCGCCGCAAAGCTACGGGCCTCCTTGCCGCCGGCACGCTGGCTGCCCTGTCCATCGTCGGGCTGTCGCCCGACGCTCAGGCGGCGGTGTCGTGTGGGAGTGCTGGTAGTGGTCACTGCTACGCCCTCTACGGTAACGGCTACTGGATTGGCAACACGACGGACGTAATGAACGGCGCAGGCGGTGACCTCGAAGTTGCCTGCCTCGCGGTGCACAGCATCACTTCCCAATGGGCCAATTTTGAAATGTGGATGGCAACCAAGTATGCGTCGAACTACTGGGTTGAAGAGGGCTACAAGGCCGGTGCTGGTGACGGCAGCCACTACGGATTTCAGTTCTTTTGGTCGGACGCGAGAGGATCCAGCTACAACGACCATTTTATCCGAACAGCCACAACAGGCGACGTCGGTGTCTACACGAACATCACGTTCAACTGGGTCAGAGGCACGACCGATTGGAACGTCATGCTCGCTGGAACTCGCGTCGGTGTCTCGACTTCGAACGGTGACTCCGTCGGGCACGGCGTAGAAGTGGGTGCGGAAGAGGCAATCACCAACACAGCTGCGGTCTGGGGGAATGTCAAGAACCTGCAGTACGACACCGGAAATGGCTGGGCGCCTTTAGCGCACCTCGGACCGATCCATACTGCAGGGTCGAACCTTTCGTTGTCCGCCTTGGGATCGACAAGTGGCCGGCCGTCATTCTCTGTGAGTACGCCCAGCGCACCCTGCGGGACGACCCCCAAATCCATCGTCCTGCAAGGGCCCCCCACCCGTGCCCAGGTTGAGCGGACCGCGATCAATGAGGCCCAGCTGCAGGGCGACACCGTCAAAGTGCAGAAGCTCGACATTGTCGAGTCGACCCGAGCTGTGGCGGCAGCATTCGATGGCGGGGATGTCATCACCACTGCCGATGTCAACGAGCCCGTATACGTGGTCGAAATAGCGGGCAAGTTCCACTCCGAGGTTCGGGCACCCCGGGGTGTCCAATCCAAGGATGGGACGGTATTGCGAGTTTCGATCAACAAGGCTGACGGACGCATTACAGACACCAGCCTCAGAGCCAGCTCGAATTCAAGCCTGTCCGCTCTTGGGAAGATGACGACGGCCAACGTAAGCGGTTGAGAATTCTGACCGTCTCATCCGCTGGATTGGGCGCGTTCAGTACTCGTTGGTGTCGCCGTTGTCGGACTTGGTGCTCCAGTCGCAGTCGAGACGACTGTGACACCCGTCGGCAGCGGGGACGTAGCGGTCGCGCTGGGCAGGGTGGCCGCCATCGACGACGGCAGCAGGATTGCACCCCAGGCACTGCCTTCCAGAGTGTGGTTGGAAACAGCAATCTGAGTGTGGCCGTCGGTGATGCTGGTGCAATCGCTGTCGGTGCTGGCGACGAGCGCGCCCGCCTTGCCGTCGGGGAAGAGCATCTGCGCAGCGATGATGCTGATCGGTGCTGTGTGCCGACATGCCGGATTCGCCGGACTCAGACTGCGGATGTACGCAGTGAAGGCCGATAGATCTTGTGGACGGATCTGGCCCAGTTCGGTGGTGAGCTGATGGGTGCCAACGCCGTAAGCACATACCGTGGCTAGCCGGGGAACTGGCCCTGAATGAGCCAATACCGGTGTGGCAGATCGGGTGGGTAACGTCGTAGCGCATTGCGGCTGGTTGCTGGGCAGTACCGCTGGGATACCAGTCGGTCGATCCGCGGAGGGCCCGGTCAGGACTACCGCGACGATGACCGCGACGATGCAGGACAGGCCACCGAGGCTGACGGTGACGCGCTTGCGGCGAAGCTGGGCCGCCTCGGCACGGGCAGCGCTGGCAAACTGTCGGGTACTCACTGGGGGCGCGTCGGCGATGCGATGCAGCGAAGCTCGGATTGTGTCGTCTCGCCCGGCGGGTTCGGTGTTCATGGTCGTGTCCCTTTCGGACTCGAGGAGGGGTGATTGTTTTGCACGTTGTAGCTGGCCAGCCTTGCCGAACCCTGGAGACTGCGGAGTGCCTTGGACGTTTGACTCTTAACGGTTCCCACGCTGCAGCCCAGGCGGTACGCGGTTTCGGTCTCGGGCAGATCGTCTAGATATCGCGCGACGATCACCGCCCTCTGGCGGGGCGGCAGTGATCGGATCGCAGCCGCAAGATCAAGATCGAACGCCTGTGTCTCTGGCGCCGCCGAGGCGTCGGCGGCGGACGGGTGCACCTCACAGAGGTGTTTGTGTCTCACCTCGCTGATGAACACCGAGTAGAGGACACGTTGCGCGTACGCATGGGGATAGTCCATCCGACCGATCCGCCGCCACCGAAGCCAACAACGGGCTAGCGCTGTCTGGACCAGATCCTCCGCGCTGTGCAGATCGCCGCCCATCAGCGTGATCGCTGTGCGCAACAGAGAGGCCTGCTGTGCACCAACGAAATCGTCGAAGTCCATCGCGGCTCCCAAGCTCGGACGTTACCTGCAAGAACGACTCGAACGCCTCAAGAGGTTGCCTCCGTTACCCCACTTCTCATCGCGGCTGGCGGACTGGGGCTTGGTGCCCAGGTTGCCGGTTTGAGGATCTCAGCCCAAGATCGCCCCACGGGGCGGCGGATGTTGGACAAAGGGGACGTAGCCGCGCGGCTACGCCTCAGCGCCGAGGGCGCGGTAGAGGGACGCGACGGAGGGGTGGCGGCCGGCGTTCTTGCCGGTCTTGATGGTCAGTTTGGCGGCGATCTCGGCCATCGGGGTTGCTTGTTCGCGTAGGGCGCGGGCGAAGACGAGCATGTCGGGGTCGACCACTTTGGGTCGGCCGCCGTAGTTGCCGCGGGCGGCGGCGGCTTGTTGGCCTTCGAGGGTTTTCTCGCGGATGTAGTCGCGGTCGAGCTGCGCGGCGACCGCGAGTACCGCGAACAGCATGTTCCCCATGCCGGTCGGGTCGAACACGCCGGCCAGCGGTCCGGTCAGCAGTTCCAGTTGGATCCCGGCGTCTTGCAGGGTTGCCGAGAGAGTCATCAGTTCGGCGGCGTTCCGGGCCAGGCGTTTCATTTCATGCACGGTCAGGATCACTGGCTGGTTGGGTGCGGCTGTCTTGATTTCGCGGGCCAGAGTGAGCGCGGCCACGAACTCGGGGTGGATCTTGATGCGGCTGGATATCTGTTCGGAGAAGATCCGGGTGCAGCGCGCCCGCTCGAGCGCGTCGAGCTGGCTGGCCAGCTCCTGGGTTGCGTTGCTGCAGCGGGCGTAGCCGATCCGGATCGGCGGTCCGGCCGGTTCCGGCACCGGTGCCGTGATCTCCGGTCCGGGTACCCAACTCCGGCCGATGCCGCGGCTGAATGGCGTGGTGACGGCCAGCTCGTCACGGAGCGCGGGCACGAGGATGAACCGCGGTGTGTGGTATTTGGCGGCCACCTTCCCCGCCCGAGTCCGGCACGCGCTGCCCGCTGGCACGTTGCACTGCGGACACGGGCGTTCGACCGCCTCGGCCGCCTTCTCTTGGGTGAGTTCCACCGGCCAAGCCTCTCATAACGGTCTCGCAGAACTGAAGCGTTATGAGAGATGTTTTGCGAGGTGCGACCTGCGTTGGACAGGCGCCGGGCCAGCCTCTCGCAGAACTTGCACAATGACCATTTGTGAGAAAGCCCGGGTGCGAAGGATCGGTAGGCGGAGCGAGATCTCATCCGAGCAGCACATACACCTGCCGCCGACAAACCTGCAGCTGCGCGGCCGCCGCGTCCACCGCAACCAGGCCAACTATGTCGGCCCGAGCCAGGGCCCTGGTACCACCAGATCGCGCTCCTGGAAAAGCTACCCGACGCTGACCTGCGACTATGGTATGCGCAAGAGGCAGTGACCAACGGATGGAGCCGAGCCGTTCTGGCCCACCACATCAGCGGACGACTGCACGAACGAACCGGAACCGCTATCAGCAACTTCGCCCACACCCTGCCACCGGGCGACTCCGACCTGGCCCAGCAAGCCACCCGCGATCCCTACCTGTTCGACTTCGTCGGCCAGGCAGACATCCGACGCGAGAAGGATCTCGAGAACGGACTCATCCAGCACCTTGAACGGTTCCTCCTGGAACTTGGTCAAGGCTTCGCATTCGTCGGACGCCAGATCCACCTGGAGATCGGTGACCAGGACTTCTACGCCGACCTGCTCTTCTACCACCTGCGGCTACGGGCCTACGTCGTCATCGAACTCAAAGCAGTCGACTTCGACCCCGGATTTCTGGGCCAACTGGGCATGTACATGGCTGCCGTTGATGACCTACTCGCCCACCCCGCCGACAAACCGACCATCGGTCTGCTGCTGTGCAAATCCAAGAACAATGTCGTCGCCGAATACGCGCTCCGCAACTCCACCATGCCGATCGGGATCGCCGAGTGGACCACCGCAATCACCACTGACCTACCCGACGAACTGACCTCTGCTCTGCCGCGCATCGAAGACATCGAGGCAGAGCTCGAGTGAGGTCGACGCGCTTCTGTTCGACCTCTCTTCAGGAACTCGAAACCCCTGTCCCCCAGCACTTCTCGCTCCGCCCATAATCTATATTATGTAAGGTAATTGAGTAAAAGCCTTGCAGCGCAACAGCTTTCGCGCTCCTCCTCACCCTACTGCGACACTGGTCGTCGAGGCATGTCAAGGGTTTCACGATCGAGTCGATGTGTACGTCCGCTGGATCGTTGCGACGGGTCGACTGCCCTCAGGCGTCGCGGATGAGCGGCCTTTGCGGCTTCGGCGCCTACAGATCGTGACCGCTCATCGGCACGACCGTGCGAAGAGCGGCAGATCCGGTCGAACTCGGCGAGGCCATCCTCGGCCACACCGCGATCGCCACCAGCCGCGGCTATCATCATGGCTCGCAAGAAATGTCGAGACAGGCGATGGAGAAGGTGGCCGAGCGGCTCGGGTTACCCACCTGATCTGCTCAGATCTCGGAAAGGACCTGCGCTCGCCGCTGCTGGTTCTCCTCATGCGAGATCAGCCCCTGCGCAGCAAGCTGATCCAACTGCATCAGGCGATCCGCAACGGACAGTTGCGGTTGAGGGGGCATCGGCACGCCGTTCGGACCCATCTCAAGCTGTGACTGCTGCTGCAACTGGCGCTGCTGCTGAAGCATGAGCTGCGCTGTAGAAACTTCGTCTGAGCAGCTGACTCCTTTGCCGCCGCTGTCCCATTCTCGCGGCCGCCGGTAGATATCTTCGATCATTGCGCATCCTCGATTTTGAGCAGATCCGTTGTGGCGTAAGTGATCGAGACGCACAAGGACCCTAAGCCAGCACCTACGGCGCGACCGGTCGACCTCTGCGCCCGGCAGCCGTGGTTGCATCCGCCACCCCACAACCATCGGCCCGGCGAACTGGTGTTCCCGCATCACCCACCGGCAGCTACAACTTGACGACTCTCTTGTTCATAAATTCCTCGATACCCAGGTAACCCAGCTCTCGTCCCACTCCGGAGCGTTTGACACCGCCGAACGGCAGGTCTGCCTGCGAGCCGCCAGCCTCGTTCACGCACACCATCCCGGCGTCGATCTGCTCGCCCACCCGGCGGGCGCGCTCCGGGTCGGTGCTAAAGACGCTGGAGCCCAAACCGAACGGGGTGTCGTTTGCCAGCGTGATCGCCTCCGCCTCGTCTGCCGCGCGGTAGACCACCACGGCGGGGCCGAATAACTCCTCGGAGTGCACCCGCATTCCGGGTTTCACATCGGTGATCAGCGCTGGAGTTACGTATGCCCCTGGGCCGGCTACCCGAGTGCCTCCGATGCGCAGGTTCGCGCCGTCGGCTACCGCCGATTCGATCTGCTCGACCAGCCGGTCCGCGGCCGCGGCGGATGACAGCGGGGCCAGGGTGGTGGCTGGATCGGCCGGATCGCCGAGGACGACCCGGGTGATCTGCTCGTTGATCTCCTCGACGAAATCGTCGTAGACATCGGCAAGTACGATCATCCGCTTGGGAGCGTTGCAGGACTGCCCGCTGTTGCCCAGCCGCGAGTCGACGGCAACCTTGGCCGTCGCGGCGACGTCGGCCGAATCAAGCACGATCAGCGGGTCGGAACCGCCGAGCTCAAGCACGATCTTCTTCAGGTTCTTCCCGGCCTCGGCCGCAACCGCGGCACCGGCCCGCTCGCTGCCGGTGAGTGATACGCCTTGCACTCGCGGGTCGGCCAGGACCCAGGCCACCTGTTCGTTTGTCGCATAGATGTTGCGGTAGGCACCCTCGGGCAGTCCGGCGTCTCGGAGCACCTGTTCGATGGCCGCGGCCGATCGCGGGCAGTTCGGGGCGTGTTTGAGCAGGATGGTGTTGCCAAGTACGAGGTTCGGCGCCGCGAACCGCGCTACCTGGTAGTACGGGTAGTTCCACGGCATGATGCCGAGCAGCACGCCCACCGGCCGCTTCTGCACGACGGCCTTGCCGCCGGCGATGGTGAGCGGTTCGTCGGCCAGCAGGCGCTCGGCGTTATCGGCGTAGTAGGCGAAGATGTCGTTGACAATGCTGATTTCGCCGCGGCTCTCTTCGATCCGCTTGCCCATCTCGGTGGTGATGATCGCCCCCAGCTCGTCGGTGCGCTCGACGAAAAGTTCACCAGCGCAGCGGACCACGTCGGCACGCTCGGCGACCGGCCGTTCCCGCCACGCCAGGTAGCCGGCGTGGGTGTGTGCGATGGCATCGCGAACTTGTTCGTCGCTGGCCTCGGGGAACTCCTCGACGACCTCGCCGGTGGCCGGGTTGGTAACTGCGTATGCCACGGTTCTCTCCTCCCACTCGATGCGAGCGTCGACCCGCGGGTTGTTGTGTCGATGGATCGCTCAGCAGCGTCGCGCTGGTCGCGCGATCAGATCAGTTCACGGAAGCGCAGGATCTGCATCAGCCTCCAGGTGCCCATTGTCCCATCGAGGTGCTGACTTGGTGTGTTCGACAGCGTTCACCAGGGTCGTTGGGTGGTCGAAGAATACCGTGTACCCAGCACCGCCCGAGAATGATCGTCCGGGATGACCGTCAGCCAGGCTGCGCGTCGGTGGGCCGACTCATCGAGAACCATCACGTCGCAGCTCGACGTGATCGGCCTGCCACAGATCATTCGGATTCGCCGCCTCGCGCCGCAGTGGCGAACGACATCACCGCCCGCACCGGCTACCGCCGCGTTCCGCCCATTGGATGCAATTAGGCAAGATGACCCGGAGGACGACCTCACGACCCGCCGACGGTAACCGGGACATCGAACGCTGACTGGATGTGATGGACCCTACGCAACGCCGTGTTTTTGTTGCGTGGATGTGACACTCTTTGGGTGGTTGTGGGCTGCGGGATTGCTGCGTTAAGTGGAGGAGGCTAGCAGGTGCGGGACACTCGTCGGGAGTCGTACGACCGTGCGCCGAGCTTGCGCGACGTCGCTGCGATCGCCGAGGTCTCGACCTCGACAGTCTCTCGATACCTGAGCGGCCAATTGCCGTTGCGCGCTGATACCGAGGCGCGGTTGCTGCGGGCGATGAAAGACGTCGGCTACACCCGACTGGAGAAGCCGCCCCGCAGCGCCGCGCGTCGCACCGGCGTGATCGGGCTGGTTGTTCCGCAGATTGGTAACGCTCAGTTCGGCAGGATCGCGGACTCGGTCGTCACTGCCGCTGACGGCTACGGGCTCTCGGTCCTGATTTGTTCGACCCTGAACCATCCGCGCAAGCAGCTCGACTATGTCGAGCTGCTCAGCTCCAAAGATGTCGCGGGCATCATCTATGCCGGCAACTACCGCTCGAACCGGGCTCTGTCGGGCGTCATCGCGAGCGGACTGCCCGTCGTGGTGATCGACGAGGCGCTCATCGACTCGCCCCCGGTGGACACTGTGCTGGTCGATGACTATGCGGGCGCCTACCAAGCGGTCACCTATCTGACGAATCTGGGGCACCGACGAATCGCCCTGGTCACCGGGCCCTCCGGCCTGCATTCGGTCACGGAGCGGTCCCGCGCCTACCACGACGTGCTGCGCAAGGCGCGGATCGCAACAGACAAGCAGCTTGTGCTGCGCGGTACGTTCACCGAGGACTTCGGCGTTACTGCGCTCTCGCACATGCTCGCCGCGCACGAGCCGCCGACCGCCGTCTTCGCTGCCGCGGACATCATCGCGTTGGGGATCATGATGGCCGCTCGGACGCTTTCCATCGCGGTTCCCGGCGACCTATCCATCATCGGATTCGACGACATCCCGGACGCGAGCTGGGTGACCCCGCGACTGACGACGGTGCGCACGCCTGTGGACCAGATGGCATCGACGGCGCTGTCGCTGATGGTTGACCGGTTGGCGGATTTGGGGCGGCCAACCAAGACGTCGATTGTGGGCGTCAGCCTGATCGTGGGGGGATCCGTCGCCGCGCTCGCGAAATAATCGCCGGACGATGGTTGACCGCGCAACGCCGCTGCGCAACACTTCATGTCATCGCGCAACAGTGTCGTCCGTCAGTAGCTGTTCCGACCGCTTCCGTGGACACGATCGAGAGGTAGGGGCGAGAATGACCAGTACGCTGCAGGTTCATCTGGCCGACGTCGGCCAGCCAGGGTTTGACTTGCCGCGGCAGAAGCCAACGATCCCGGCCGACACCTATCTCGCGCGCCTCGACGCTCTGTACGCAGCAATGTCCGAGCGGGCGTTGGATGGACTCGTTGTCTACGGCGACCGAGAACACTTCGCGAATATCGCCTACCTAACTGGCTTTGACCCGCGGTGGGAAGAAGCATTGTTGGTCCTCATTCCTGGCCGTACTCCTCGCCTGGTCGTGGGCAATGAAAACGTCAGCTACGCCGCGGTGGTGCCGTTCGGCATCGACGTGGTTCGCCTGGCCAAGTTCAGTTTGGTGGGCCAGCCCGATCCGGGTGACGTGACCCTCACCGACGTGCTCAAGGACGCTGGGCTCGCCTCGGCTATCGCCTCGGTCGGCCTGATCGGATGGAAGTTCTGGTCCAGTGAAAACGCCGCCGGCTGGATCGAGCTCCCGCACTTCATCGTCGAACAGATATCCGCGCTCGTCTCCTCCGTGGAGAACGCGACAGATCTGCTGATGCGGCCGGGCACCGGCCTGCGGCTGGAAAACGACGTCGATCAGATCGCGTACTTCGAGTTCGCCGGCAGCCACGCATCAGCGGGCATCCGGCGGCTGATCACCGGTATCCGACCTGGGATGACCGAGCTTGAGGCGAGCCAGTTGATGCGACCGATCCTGCTGCCCTTCAGCTACCACCCAACGATGTTGAGCGGGCCGAACGCGGCCTACGGGGTGGCCAGTGCGAACGATCGAATTTTACAGGTGGGGGATCCCGTCGCTGCGGGCCTGGGGTATTGGGGCGGTAACACCGCGCGAGCCGGCTTCCTTGTCGAGGAAGCCAGCCAGCTTCCAGAGGGCGCCGGCGACTACCTGGAGCGGCTTGCGGTGCCCTACTACGACACCGCGGCGGCGTGGTACGAGACGATTCGGATCGGTCTAACTGCTGGCGAGCTGTACGACGTCACGTTCAGTCGGATCGGCGACCCGTTCTACGGCATCTACCTCAACCCGGGCCACTTCATCCATCTGGACGAATGGCCGGTGTCTCCGGTGAGCAAGGGCTCCACGGTCGTCTTCCGGTCCGGGAACGCCGTTCAGCTCGACATCATCCCGATCACCGGCAGCGCCTACCACACTGCGCAGATCGAGGACGGCATCGTCCTCGCCGACGAGGATCTGCGGGCCAGCCTCGCAGCGCGTTACCCGGACGTGTGGACGCGGATCGAACTCAGGCGCGACAGATTGAAGAACACGTTCGGCATTGAACTGCACAGCGAGGTGCTGCCGCTCTCCGATGCCGCGGGATGGTTCCCGCCGTTCTGGCTGGCACCCCAGCTGTCGCTCGTTCGAGGGTGAGCAAGGAGCTTCCCAGTAAGACCAGGACCGAGTGAGGCGGAGTTTTCCACGGCAGCTTGCGAATCCATAGAACCGAATCCACAGGACCGAGGAGGTGCATGTGATCAGGATTGTGTTGAGCCGCTTGGCGCTGGCGATCCCCGTCCTGTTCATCATGACGGTCCTGACCTATGCCCTGGCTTCTCTTGTGCCAGGTAACGCCGCCACGACGATCTTGGGAGAGAATGCGACGCCCGAGCGGATCGCCCGTCTGAATCAGCAACTTGGCTTCGACAAGTCGCTCGCGAGTCAGTACTGGCAGTGGCTCCGGCATCTCTTCCAAGGCGATCTCGGCACGTCTCTCTACAGCGGACAATCAATCACCCGCATCATCAGCGACCGGTTCGGCCCCACGCTGTCGATTGCCGTGCTCGCAACGGTCATCTCGACCCTGGTCGGTGTGACGTTCGGCGTCTACGCTGCCGTGCGGCGCGGTTGGGCAGCCCGGGCGATCGACAGCGTTTCCATGATCGGCGTGTCTCTGCCGAACTTCTGGGTCGCGCTGCTGCTCATCTCATTGTTCACGGCGAGGCTTCATGTACTCCCAGCTGTCGGTTACACCCGGCCGGACCAGTCCTTCAGCGGGTGGATCGAGCATCTGATCATGCCGGTGATCGCCCTTTCGATCGCCGGCATCGCCCTCATTGCCAGGCAGGCCCGTCAGGCCATGTCCGAAGCTCTCAGCCGCGACTTCATGCGCTTCATGCAAGCGAACGGAGTCCCCCGCCGCCGCCTGATCTTCAAGTATGGGTTGCGCTACTGCGCCACTCCCATCGTCGCGGCGACCTCGACCACGTTCGTCACCCATGTTGGCGGCACGGTGGTACTCGAGTCGGTGTTCGCCATTCCCGGCATGGGTTCTCTGGTCGCGACGGCAACGCTCAATCACGATCTGTCGGCGATCCAGGGAGCTGTCCTGGTTTTCACCGTGGTCATCCTGGCCGTCAACCTGCTGAGCGACATCGTGTACGCGTTGTTGAACCCGAAGGTGCGGGCACGGCAATGACGATCGCGACGATGGAAACGATTTCCGAGGCACGGACCCGCGGACGTTGGCGTCCCTCGGTGGCCGTAGTCCTGGCGATGCTCTGGCTCGCCGTCATAGTGCTCTGCGCATTGTTCGCCCGGTTCATAGCCCCGTACGGCGCACTGGACACGGATCTCGTCCACTCGGCCGAAGGGCCCAGCGGCAGACACCTGTTGGGCACCGATCAGCTCGGACGCGACATCCTGTCCCGCTTGATGTTCGGCGCGGCCCCGACCATCTCCAGTGTTGCGCTGGCCATCCTGGTTTACACAGTTTTTGGCCTGGTACTCGGGCTGATCGCCGGTTACGCCGGCGGTTGGGCCGACCGCGGCATCATGGCCTACACGAGTGTGCTGATATCGCTGCCTGGCATCATCGTTCTTTTCGTGGTGCTGTCGGTGTACCGAGGCAATACCTACCTGGCGATGCTGGTGTTCGGGTTCATCTCGTCGCCGGTGTTGATCCTGATAGTCCGGGCGAGTGCACTCGCGGTGCGCGACGAACTCTTCGTGGATGCCGCGCGGGTATCGGGTCTCCCGCCGCTACGCATCGTCTTCAGCCACGTCCTGCCACGTTCGCGGGGCGTAATCATCGTGCAGGCCGCCGTATTCGGCGCGGTGGCACTCATCGTCGAAAGCTCGTTGAGCTTCCTCGGCTTCGGGACTCAGCCGCCCAGCCCCAGCTGGGGAAACATGATGGCGCAGGCGGCGCAGATGATCGCCGTCAGCCCGTCGGCGCTGTACCCGATCGGTGCGGTCATCGCGCTGACTGCCTTGTCATTGGGCATCATCGGTGATTCGTTGGTCGACTCCAAAGCCCGCCGCTGGACAGAATCCAAGCTGACCAGGGCGGTGTCCCGCCGGAAAACGAAGATGGCCGCCGAGGTAGCGGACCGGCCGCTGTTGGCGGTGCGTAATCTCAGTATCGCCTACCGGACCGATCAGGGGCTGAGCACGGTCGTGCGCGAGGTGTCCTTCGACATCGCCCGCGGTGAAGCTGTCGGTCTCGCGGGCGAGTCAGGTTCGGGCAAGACCACTATCGCACTGGGGATCCTCGGCGTTATCGGGTACGACGCGGTGATCACCGAGGGCTCCGTTGCTTTCGCAGGCGCCGACCTCGTCGGGCGAAGCGAGCGCGAGCTCTCCCAATACCGCGGCAAACGGATCGCATACGTCGCGCAAGAGCCGATGGTGGCTCTGAGCCCGAACCATCGAGTCGGCAGGCAACTCTACGACGCGGTCCGGATCAACGACGGCATTACTGGCGCCCAAGCGCGGGGTCGCGTGCAGGAGCTGCTCGCGATGGCCGAGCTGCGCGATCCAGCCGGAGTCGAGCGCAAGTACCCGCACGAGCTTTCCGGTGGTATGGCGCAGCGGGTATCGATTGCGTTTGCGCTGTCCGGAAGGCCGGAACTCCTGGTCGCCGACGAGCCAACCACCGCTCTGGACGTCACCGTCCAGGCGGGAATTCTGGGCCTTTTGCGGCGGCTGCGCGAGCAAACCGGGATGTCGCTGCTGTTGATCACCCACGACTGGGGTGTCATCGCCGATACCTGCGAACGCGTCATCGTCATGTATCGAGGTGAGATCGTCGAGTCCGGGAGCACCCAGCAGGTCTACAGCCAGCCCGAGCACCCCTACACCGCAGCGTTGCTGGCATCCAATCCCCACGGCGCCCAACCTGGGACAGATCTACCGGTGATATCGGGCGAGTTCGAAACTCCCAGCATGGCGCGTCGTGCCGCGTCGCCCAGCCCGCTGGAGGCCGCCACGCCGCCGTCTGAAAGAGGCGGTTCATGAGCGTGTCACTGCTCGACGTCGGCAAGCTTAAGGTCAACTACGGCACCCGCAAACACAGCTTCGAAGCCGTGCGCGGCGTCGACCTTTCCGTCGGCGAGGGCGAAACACTGGGCCTGGTCGGTGAATCAGGTTCTGGCAAGACCTCGATCGGCCGCGCGATTCTTGGCCTCGTCCAACCATTGTCCGGTCAGATCGTCTTCGACGGTCATGACATCACCCACTACACCAGGGCCCAGCGGCGAAAGATCAGCGCGGATCTGCAGGTGGTGTTCCAGGATCCACGGAGCTCGCTGAATGAAGCGAAGAAGGTCGGCCAGATTCTGATCGAGCCCACCATTTCCAGCAGGCAGTTTACCCGATCCGAATCCATTTCCCGCGCCGAGGAGCTGCTGGTTCGTGTGGGCCTGGGGACAGCCGCGATGAACCGGATGCCCGGCAGTTTTTCCGGTGGCCAGCGCCAGCGCATCGCCATCGCGCGCGCCCTGATGCCCAAGCCGAAGCTTGTGGTCTGCGACGAACCGGTGTCTGCCCTTGATCTATCCGTCCAGGCCCAGATCATGAATCTGTTCCGTCAGCTGCAGGCCGAGACCAAGGTGTCCTATCTATTCATCGCCCACGACCTTGCCGTGGTCCGGCTGCTCTCCGATCGCATCGCGGTGATGAGTGCAGGCGAGATCGTCGAACAGGGCAGCGCCGAGCAGGTCTACCAGCATCCCCGTCATTCCTACACCAAATGCCTGCTCGCCGCCGAGCCCCATCCGGATCCCGTCATCCAGCAACAACGACGCAAGGCTTGGGAGTCGCTGGCGTCGCAGGTGTTGCACGAAGGAGTACCGGCGGATTCAGCCGGAAAGGAGTCTCACCAACCTGCCGGGCATGAAAACACGGCAAGGACACGACTGTGAGCACATACCGCACACCTCACCAAGGAGAAAAGATGATGGGAACACCACCTCGCCGAGTGCGACGCCGGTCAACATACTGCATCGTCGCCACTGCGGCCCTCGCCGCGACCCTCGCAATGACTGCCTGCACCGGCGGCGGCTCAACGGACACGAGCAATTCGGCAGCCTCGACCGCAGGTGCGGCCAGCGGTGGTGGCTCCAGCACTCTGACCATCGACGCCGTCTCACCGCCGGTGAGCCTGAACCCATACCTGCAGAACGTGGACCCAGTCAACAACTGGTTCGTCAACCTTGCCTATGATTCGCTCATCCGGATCGGCGCTGATGGCAAGCTCGCGCCAGACCTTGCCACATCGTGGAAGTTCATCGACGCCAGCAATACCAAATTTCAACTTACGCTGCGCAGCGGCGTCAAGTTCTCCGACGGGACGCCGATGACCGCGCAGACGGTCGCGGCATCCATGAACTACGCCTTGGCCAACGGTACCAACGGAAAGGTGTATTGGGGACCGATCACGTCGATCACCGCGCCCGCTGCGGACACGGTTCTTTTCACCAGTAGCGCGCCGAACCCCGGGCTGCCCAACATGATCACCAACCGAGTCCTGCTGGGATCGGTCGTCAGTGCGGCGGGCATCGCGAAGCCCGAGTCGCTGAAGAGCAGCACCGCTGGCGCCGGGCCGTACATGCTGAACTCCAAAGAGACCGTCGCCAACGACACCTACGTGTACGACCCGAACCCTCAATACTGGGACAAAAGCAAGATCGCCTTCAGCCAGGTAAAAATCAAGATCGTCGCCAACACCGCGGCCGCATTGCAGGACGTCGAAAGCGGCAATGCGCAGCTGTTCCGCGGCGACGCAGACACCTATGCCGCGGCCAAGTCGGCTGGGTTGCACATCGAGACGGTGGCCATCGGTCTGCTGGGTGTCAACTACGTCGACCGGACCGGCGCGATAGCACCTCAGCTGAAAGACGTGCGAGTGCGCCAGGCGCTGAATTACGCCATGGACTCGGACGCCATCGCAAAGGCGACGTTCGGAGACCTGGCCGTAGGTGGCGGTGAGCTGGCCCTTCCGGGCACCGTCGGCTACGACAAGTCCATCGACGATGCCTATGCCTACAACCCGACCAAGGCCAAGCAGCTGCTCACCGATGCGGGATACGGCAAGGGATTCACGATCCCCGTCGAAGTAGTGACGACCAGCCCAACCGCCGACATCATGATGCAGGCCGTGCTTGCCGACTGGGCAAAGGTCGGCGTCACCGGAAAGCTCACGACCTACAGCAACACCAGCCAAGCGGTGACCGACATTCTCGCAAAAAGATTCCCGATCACCTACTTCGGTTACGGGTCGCTGACGCCGTTCACCATCCAGTCCAGCTTCTACAGTGGCCAGGTCAACCAATACAACCCGTGGGGCACCACCGACGCCCAACTGACCGCGGATCTGGCTAAGGCCGCCAGCTCCTCCGGGTCAACCCAAACCGACGCGATCACCGCGGCGTTCAAAAGAGGGTACGTAGATCTCGCCTGGACCGGCGGTGTCATCCACAGTTCGTACCCCTACATCTCCGACGGCAAGAAGATCACCGGGACAAATCACACGACCAACAGCGGAACCATCGACGTCGCGTGGGGCGTCCGTCCCGTCAAGTAATTCGAGCCGCCGACCGGAAATCACACCAGATCCGTCGACCGATTGCATAATCGGCATGCAGAGGAGAGCACAACAAATGCGCATCGCCATAGCTGGACTGGCAACCGAATCCAGTACGTTCTCACGAGACCGCACACCGAAGGAACGGTTCACGCTCATGCGAGGGACCCAGTTTCTCGATACATACGATTGGCAGGCACGATTCGCCGACTTGGGTGATGACATCGAATTCGTCCCGCTGCTGGTAGCCGCGGTCCTCGCCGGCGGCCCCGTGGAACCCGAGGCATTCGACGACTTCCTCACCGAGATCACCGACGGCCTACGCCGAAACGGCCCATGGGACGGCGTCTACTTGCACATGCACGGAGCCGTCAACGTGCTCGGACGCGAGGGAGCCGAGGAAACCTTCCTGCACGCCGTCCGCGAGGCAGTCGGCGCGAAGCCGGTGATCGGCATGTCCATGGACACCCACGGCAACTTCTCGCACGAGCTGGCACACGCCACCGACCTCGCGGCATGCCATCGCCACGCACCACACATCGACCGGGAAGCCACGCGGGATCGCACCGTCAGACACCTGGTGGCGACCATCCGCAGAGGCAACAGACCGCTGAAAGCCTGGGTGCGCATCCCGTCGCTGCTGCCCGGCGAACAGACCGGAACGGCCGCCGAGCCGGGCCGCACCATCTTCGGTAATCTAGAGGCCACCATCAACAAATTCGGTGTCTTGGACGCCAACTTGTGGACGAGCTTCGCGTGGGCCGACGAGCCACGCAACGCCGCATCGGTGCTCGCCACCGGTTACGACGCCGACGCTGTGCGCGCCTGCGCCGAAGAAATCGCACGCAGCTATTGGGATGCGCAAGAGGATTTCTCCTTCGTTGCTGATCGCTGGGGAACATGGGCCGAAGCGCTCGACTTCGCCGTCGCATCCGACGTTTCGCCCATCTGGATCAGCGACGCGGGCGACAACGTCACCGCCGGCTCGTCGGGCGATCTCACGTACACGCTGACCGAAACGCTGGCGCGCAAAGACGCGCTGACGTGCGGAAAGACGTTCCTCTTCGCGGGACTCGTCGACCCACCGTCGCTCGCCGCGGCCGTCGCGGCAGGGGCCGGGGCAACCCTGGACCGCGGCATCGGCGCGGGCGTCGACGACCGCTATGCGGGTCCCGTGCGCCGGCCGTGGACCGTCGAGCGGTTCGTCGAAGGTAAGGCAGGTGAGGGTATCGTCGCCGCAATTGTCCGAGACGGGCCTATCACGGTGTCGATCCAATCGCACCGCGTGTACTTCCTCTCCACAACGGACCCGGGGTCGGCCGGCTACCGGACACCGGGTGTCGCCTACTTCGATCCGTCGCCCTACGACATCGTCGTTGTCAAGAACGGCTACCTTTTCCCAGGACAGGCCGCAGTCGCCGCAGCCTCGTTCATGGCGATCACGCCGGGCGGCACCGACATGGACTTCGACCGGCTGAAGTTCGAACGGATCCAGCGGCCCATGTTCCCGTTCGACCGGGGCTTCGAGGCAGATCTGACACCGCAGCTCGTCGACAGCTGGAGCTGAACGTGCCATCTGCGACCGGGGGCCACCTACTCGCCGCGGCGCTCGCCACCGAATCCGTGCACACCGTGTTCGGCCTGCCCGGCGTTCAACTCGACCCGGCTATGGACGGTCTCTACGCCCATCGTGACCAGATCGAACTGATGGCGGTTCGCCACGAGCAGTCCGCCACCTACCTGGCCGACGGCTACGCCCGCGTCAGCGGCCGGCCGGGCGTCGCGATGGTCGTCCCCGGCCCCGGCACGCTCAACGCCTCCGCCGGCCTGGCCACCGCGTACGCCTGCTCATCGCCGGTGATGCTGATCGCCGGCTCCATCGAGGCCCACATGATGGGCCGCGGCCTCGGTGCGCTGCACGAGGTCGCCGGCCAGACCGAGATGCTTCGATCGCTGACCAAATGGTCGGCGGTCGCGCGATACCCGCAAGAGATCCCCGACCTGGTGCACGAAGCGTTCTTCCAGATGCGGTCGGACCGTCCCGGGCCGGTGGCCCTGGAAGTGGGGCCGGACGTACTCCGCGCCCGTGGGGATGCAGCGATCGGCGAACCAGCGCAGGCGCGGCTCGTCGTGCCCGACCGCGGCGCCGTCGCGGCCGCCGCGCAGCAGCTACGCACGGCGCGCCGTCCGTTGATCCTGGCCGGCGGCGGCGTAGCTCCCGCAGACGCCGGCGCTGCGGTGCTCGAGCTGGCGGAATTGTTGGACGCGCCGGTGGTGCTCTCCCGCAACGGGCGGGGATGCGTCGATGCGCGGCATCCGCTCGTCTTCGATCCGCTCGCCTTACGCACGTTGCGCGACGAGGCCGATGTCGTCGTAGCGATCGGCACGCGGTTGGGCAGCAGCGACGGCGGCCACAGTGACGTCGGCACGGGCAGGCTCATCATGATCAACGTCGACCGCGCCGCATTCCGATTCCCGCGCCCTACTCAACTGGCCGTCTACGGCGACGCCGCGCTGACAGCACGCGAACTCGCGGCCCATCTCCGCTCAAGCAGGGAGCGGTCACCTGATCAAGGCTGGGGTGATTCACTGCGGCGGGCCCGGGACTGGGTCAGCGAACAGCTACGCATCGTCGCTCCCCAGCTTGGCTATCTGGACGCTATTCGCTCGGCGATGCCCGTCGACGGCATCCTCGTCAGCGAATACACCCAGGTCGGATACGTGGCGAGCATCGCGTTCGCCTCCTACCGCGAACGCGGCTTCATCTCGCCCGGCTACCAGGGCACCCTCGGCTATGGATTCGCCACCGCACTGGGCGCTCAGGTCGGCGCCGGACGGTCACCAGTGGTCTCGGTGACCGGTGACGGTGGGTTCTCCTGGACGATGTCTGAGTTGTCCACCGCGAAAAAGTACAACCTGGGCGTCACCGTCATCCTGTTCCGTGACGGCTACTACTCCAACGTCCGGCGCATGCAGCGCGACCTGTGGGCCGGCCACTACATCGGCACCGACCTTTGCAATCCCGACTACCCCGCGCTGGCCCGAGCCTTCGGGATACCCGCTGAAACGGCCGACAGTCCCGAACAGCTGACCAGCTGCCTGCAACGAGCGGTGGCCGCCGAAGGTCCGCATCTCATTGACGTCCCCGTCGGCGAGTTTCCGTCACCCTGGAGTCTGATCGATGCCCTCTGAACGCCCGGATCGCAGGGCCGCCCGATGAAGTACACCGAACCATTCATGCTGCAGGACGTCGACGAGGTCAAGCGCCTCGTCCGTGAGAACCCCTGGGCAACGCTGGTCAGCCCGACAACCCATGGACTGATCGCCTCGCACTGCCCGGTAATCCTCGAGAACGATGTAGCCGACATCAGCGTCATCAGCCACCTCGGACGTCCCGACGACGAACTGCACGAGCTGGGTACGCATGAAGTGCTGCTGATCGTCCAGGGCCCGCACGGTTACATCTCACCGAGCTGGTACCTGGACGACCCCGCGATCCCGACCTGGAACCACGTCACGGCACACCTGTACGGAACACCTCAGCTCCTCGAGGATGAAGAGAACTACCAGATGCTGGGCCGGCTCGTCGACCAGTTCGAGAACAGGATGCCCGAACCCGCGCGGATGTCGGATTCCGAAGAGTACGCCCGTCAGATCTATCAGCGCACGGCCGGATTCCGCATCCATGTCTCGCACTTCGACGCCCGGCTGAAGCTCAGCCAGAACAAGTCGCCGGCCTCCGTCGCGCGAGTGATCGCCGAACTCGACTCTGGGGACAACTACGCAAACCCTCCATTGGCGCGCGAGATGCGCCGGGTCCACATACGCGACAACTCCACGGAGGGATGATCATGTCTGAGAACCGGGCCCCCATCCGGTGGGGAATCATGGGAACGGGGAAGATCGCCGGCGCGTTTACCCGTGACTTGCTCCTCAACGGTCTGCACGTGCAGGCCGTCGGCTCACGGACCAGAGAGAGCGCCGACCGCTTCGCATCATCCTTCGACCTGCCCACCGCGCACGCCAGCTACCAGAGCCTCGTCGACGACGACTCCGTCGACGTCGTCTACATCGCGACGCCCCACTCCGAGCACCACCCCAATGCCATCCTCGCGCTCAACGCAGGCAAGCACCTGTTGATCGAGAAGCCGATCACCGTCAATGCGCGGCAGGCTCGGGACCTCGCGAACCTCTCCGCCGGCCGTGGGCTCACGATGCTCGAGGCCATGTGGACGCGTTTCCTGCCGCACATGGTCCACATCCGAGAAGTGCTCACCGCCGGGATGATCGGCGACGTGCTGACGCTCGCGGCCGATCACACACAACTACTGCCAGTTGACCCGGCGCACCGGATCAACGCGCTGGAGCTCGGCGGCGGCGCGCTTCTCGACATGGGCATTTACCCGATCTCGTTCGCCGCCGAACTATTCGGGACACCCACCAGCATCTGCAGCGCTGCGACCTTCAAGGCGACAGGTGTCGATGCGCAGGTGGCAACGATCTTCGGATACGCGGACGGCGGGATCGCCAGCACGCTGTCCTCCACCGTGACCAAAGGACCCAACGTCGCCACCGTGCTGGGTAGCGAAGGGCGCATCGACATCGACGCCGTCTGGTATTCCGCAAGCGGCTTCACGATCCGCGACAACGCCGATCAAGTCATCGAGCGTTTCGACTCCGACGTACGTGGTCGCGGCATGCAGTACCAGGCCTACGAGATGGAGTCGCTGATCAGGAACGGAAAACTGGCCAGCGACGTGCTGCCACCCTCGGAGTCCGTCACCATCATGCAGACGCTGGACGAGGTGCGAAAGCAGATCGGCCTCCGCTACCCGACCGACTGACTACGCAGGAGACATTGAAGATGTGCATTGGAGTAGGTCTGGCCGGGGCCGGGTCGGTCGCACGCGGAATCCACGTGCCCACCCTGTCCCGGCTGAACGATCGATTTCGCCTGACGCACGTCATGGATCCAGATGAAGCGTCGGGCCAGGAACTCGCCAGCAAGCTCGGGGCCCGCGCGTCGGGATCCCTGGACGCGCTTCTCGCCGACGCCGCGGTCGAGGTCGTCGCGGTCTGCGGCCCCGATCACGTCCACGCCGACCAGGTCATCGCTGCCTGTACAGCCGGCAAACGCGCAGTGCTGTGCGAGAAGCCGCTCGCCACGACAGCAGATGAGGCGGTCGCCATCGCCCAGGCGGCGCAAGCATCGGGTACGCACGTCGTCGTCGGGGCCATGCACGTCTACGATCCGGCCTGGCTGGCTGTCGCCCGCGAGTGTGATGACCTCCGGCGCCAAGCGACGCTGATCCGCTCTTCGATCGTCCTGCCCTTCAACGAAAGGTACGAGAACTGGAGCACCGAGCCGCTGACTCGGCCCCCCGCGGCGCCGGCGCCGTTGGCCACCGCCGCGCAGCGGGCGGCTCGTCTGCGTCTGCGGATCCTCGCGCTCAGCATTCACGACCTGCCCCTGGTGCGTTCATTCGTTCCCGAATGGTCCGATAGCACAGTCGCCGCCACCGGCCTGCTCGACCCAGTTGGCTACTTCGTCACGATGCATTGCGGCGACCGGCTACTGGAACTCGTCGGCTCCTTCCGCGATCACTGGCGTCCGCGATGGGAACTGGACGTCCTCGCCGAACAGTCGTCGCTACATCTGAAGTTCCCGCCGTCCTACGTACACGCGGGTTCGGCGAACGCGACGCTGGTCCGCGGTTCGTCGAGCCACATGTACGGGCACACCCGACACGACGGCTATGAGAACGAGTGGCTGCATATCCACCGTTTGCTGACTACCGGCGCCCCGCCACAGCCGGCTGACCTCGACGGGATCGTGGACGACCTGAGATTCGCGGTTCGCATCGCCGATCTCGCCCACGACGCCTTGGCCGCGGCATGAGAACGCTCTCGGTTTCCGCCGAGGAAGCCGTGGCACAATCCGTGCGCGCGGTGCTGGGATCGTTGCCGCGGTCGTTCACAGCGACCTCATCCCCCACGGCGGAGGTGATCGTCGTCGGCGGCGGAGCCGGCTGGCCCGAGCGGGCGCTGCGGGCCGTCAAGCGCGGTCCACAATCCATCATGGTCCTGCGCCCTGGCTTCGAGTCACCGCTGTCGGTGCGTCGACTCGCCGAGGCTAGCAGTGACGGCTCGGTGCCGATCATGCTGGCCGAGCCCTGGACCTGCCCGAGCGCCGTCGATGCGTTCGCGCGGGAGCATGCCCGGCAACGCCTGGACCCGGCAGTGCTGGTCGAATGCGTGGCGTCCCTGGACGCGGCCCCTCGGGAGGTCTTCCTAGCTCAGCTCCGGCTGATGCGCGTCGCGCTCGGATGCGGTATGCGGATCGATTCGTTCACCTCAACCGGTTCGGCGTTCCTCATCAGCGGCGAAACGCTGTACGAGGACGCCGCGGAACCGCTGCTCGTCGTCGGAAACGTTCGCGATCGCGTCGCCGCTCGCCTGCGCCGGCTCAGTGCGCACGGTGAATCCGAACTGTGCGTCTACGACGGCGATCTCGCAGCGCCGGCCACCGGGTTGGTAGCCGACGCGATCTCAGAACGCCGGTTTCCGCTGGTCTACGAGAGTGGGCACCGCACGGCGTGGCGGCGGCTGCGTACCTCAATAGACAGGGCACAGAGTGCACCGGCAGAGCACGCGGCGGGTGTGCAGGCGCTCAGGCTGCTCGCTGACGACCTCGACATCGTCGCCGAACTACCGTGGTAAGGAGCAGCTCACAGCTTGCTGATGAGCCGACAGTAGAAATCGCAGCCGGTGTAGAAACTCGGCAACGGCAATCGCTCGTCTATGGCATGGATGGCACGCCGCTCCTGGAGCGTCATCTCGTAAGGATTGAAGCGGTAGACGAACCCGGTCAGTCCCGCATAGTTACGACTGTCAGTGCCGCCATTGTTGATGTAGGGGACGATCAGCTGCGTGCCGTAGGTGGCCGCGATCGTATCCCGCAGCAGATCCCAAGCCCGCCCCGTCGACGGCGAGACCGGCGGCGGATCGAACGACTCGATCATCCGACTCTCCACGCCCAAATCGCTCAGCGGCAACACGAGTCGGTCAAAGACCCGCCGCGCGGTGGTACCCACCGCGACACGGGTGTTGACCGCGGCAGTCGCAAGTTCGGGCAGCGCATTCACCGCGTGCGAGCCACTCAGTGACGTGACGACGGGGGTGGTACGCGTCATCGCGTTGGCCTCGTCACTGATCGAGGCGAACAGCTCGGCTGCCCACTCTGGGTCGGACTGCAGTGCCTCGGCCGACCGCCGCATCACGCCGTTCGAGTGCTCGCCCAGCAAAGAGATCAGCCCGCGCGTCTCGGCGTTGAGTTCGGGCGGGAAATCGACGTGCGAGACGCGCAGGATCGCCTCCGCCAACCGGACAGTCGCCGTCGCCGACGGCGGGACGGACGCGTGGCCGCCCTTACCCCTTGTCAGGAGCTCGAAGGTCAGCGTTCCCTTCTCCCCTACTCCGACGAAGATATGCTGCTGCGATACTCCCGGAAAGATCGATTCACCGACAATTCCGCCCTCATCAAGGACGAACGCGGGGACTATTCCTCTCCCGCGAAACCATTCGACCATCGTCGGCGTGCCGTCACCTAATACCTCCTCGTTGTGACTGAACGCGAGATAGACGTCGTTGTCGGGCCGGAATCCCTCGGACACCAACAACTCGACGGCTTCCAGAAGCCCTGTCATCGAGGCTTTATCGTCTATCGACCCGCGTCCACACAATGTACCGGACAGGTCGTCGCCCACAACAGTGGCGTCGAAGGGAGGATAGGACCACCCGTCGGCCGTCGCCGAGACCACGTCATAATGCGCCATCAGCACGCTCGGAGCGTCGCTACGCCTGCCCCTCCACCGATAGATCATCGAGTATCCGGCCACGATTTCCCTCGGCAGTGCCGCATGAATGGCGGGATACATCACGGGCAGGCCATCAACGACAGCGACGAACGACGTCCAGTCGGTCGTCGATTCATCCACTCGGGAGATCGTCGGAATGCGGACCAGCTGACGATAGTGGCTGAGGGCTTCGGTCCGGTCGACCAGGGACAAAGACACCCATGAACTATAGCCGACAAAGCCATCGTGACATGAACCCGACACCCATTCTTTGAGCATCCAATGACCACAGCGTCGCCTGACCTTGGGCTCTTCCGACGACCCGAACCGGATGGCCGCCGCCGGGGCATGTTCCTTCAACCCCGGCGAGATGTGCACCGCGCGGTCACGGATGGTGGTCGAACTTGACGTAGAGGGCGAGGTGATCGACCGCATCGTGTCGAGGCAGTGAATGTGTCAAGTTTGACATGGACCCATGTTTCTGCCCCGCCCAAGTGGGGCACGCAAACCTGTCCACCTAACGCCGCCCACCGCCGCAGGTGCCCCGGCGCACCAGGGCGCGGTGTGTCGTGGGAAACCTGCTGCCGCCGCTGGAGGCGGGGCTCTCGCGTCGGGAGCGGCTGCGCCCCATCCAGCTGACCGTGGTCACAAGCCTCACTCAGGGACGATCCGACGGTGCGCGAAGAGGTCTTCGGACCGGTGCTCTCGGTGAAGGTCGTCGACGACCAGGACGACGCCATCCGCACTACTACTGCTAACGACTTCGCCTACGTGTCGAATCTCGGATGAACCTGTGCGGACGCCACAGATCCACGGCCCACTCTCCGGGCTACAGCACCGAGAGCAGCCCCGGTCTAATCGAGCTCCGGCGGGCACCCGATCTGGCCGCCTCTACGCCGATCTCTGAGCGTCATCCCCGCGCGACGGACCGCCGCACGATGCACACAGCGTCCGCGTCGAGGAACTCACGCCGGGCGCGCGGACGCCAGGAATCGGAAATTGTCCAGCACCGCGGGTGCGTGCCACTCCACACCTCATAGCGCCACCCACGATCCGCGCAGGGGCCGGAGCACTTTCCTCGTCGCCGTGCCACCGCCAGGAGGAGGAGGCCGCAGATCCTTTGCAGTCGCATCGCCAGCGGCAGATGGGCCAGCTGCGCGACCACCAACCACCGCCGGTAATCGCGCAGACTCAGAACCTCGAGAAGTGGGCCCCGTCGCGGAAGCCCGGCCTGCCCGATGTCACTCACCGCGAGAACCTATCGCCACGGACGGCCAATCACCTGCCGGTTCGATAGCCGATCGTCGATCGCGACGCTCTCCCTGACGGGCGCTGCGTCGCGGCGGCGAGCCGCCGGCGTGACTTTCCGCCGATTGAGCCGTGATCGTTAGATGCCCTCGGGGAGCGTGTAGGCGAGGGTGAGCACGCCATGCTGCACGTCGGCGGTTCGACCTCGCAGGCCGGCCAGCTGGCCTGCGCGCGATCCTGCGTTCACGGTGCCGAAGGGCGACTGCAAGGGAGGGTTACGGCTGGTCGTCGTCGGATGGCTGGTCGGCCTGGCGCTGGAGTAGGTCGAGGATCTGTAGACGCTGCCGGGCGCGAGCCTGCAGCAGGTCGGATGGCGCACCGGCGATGTCTAGTTCGCGTTGGCAACGACGCACGACGATCACAACGGTTTGGACGCCCAGGGTGGATGCGAACTCGGCGGCGAGGCTCTCCACGACATCGGCCAGCGACAGCGTCTTCGACGAGGCTCGCGCCGGGACCGGCGGCCTGTTGCCGACACCCATATCTCCCACCCCTTTTGTGTTGTGCAGCCCCTGATGATGCGAGGTCAGTATCAGCCAGGTGGGTTGTCCTGGTCGAGGTAGCGGTAGATGGTGGGTCAGGTGACGCCGAACTCGGCGGCGATCTGGGCCAGGGTGAATTTGTTCTTGCCGGTGGTCGGGTCGGTGGCGTCGTACATCTGACGGGCGAGCCGGATCTGTTGGGAACCTAGTTTCGGTTTGCGGCCGCCGATGCGGCCGCGGCGACGGGCGGCGGCCAGGCCATCGAGTGTTCGCTCCGAGGCTAGTGCGCCTTCGAACTCGGCGATGCTGCCGAGCATGTGGAAGAACATCCTGCCGGCAGCGGTGGAGGTGTCGATGCCTTAGTCCAGCACGACCAGGTCGACGCTCCGGCTGCGTAATTGCTGGGATAGCTCGATGAGGTTTACCAGAGAGCGACCCAGCCGGTCGAGTTTGGTGATGATGAGTTGGTCGCCGTCTCGGTTCGCGGCGTGCAGTGCGTTGTCCAGCTGGGGCCGGCGGGCGAGTTTGCCGCTGGCCTTGTCCAGGAACACCTGGTCGCAGCCGGCCGCAGTCAACGCGTCGTGTTGCGCTTCGGGGTGCTGGTCGCGGGTGCTCACCCAGGGCCTCGGCAAAGTCGCCTGTTAGATTCTTGACCTGCGGTTTCGTGTCTGGAGACGCCGTGTGGCGGGGGTAGCGGTGCGGGCACGGCCCGCGAGTTGATCATGAAGGTTGTTCACGCCATCAAGTTCAACCTGAGGAACCATGCCCGCCGCTACATCTTCACCTATCCGCCGTGTTGTTGACCAATTCGTCGATCTGGTCGACGAGTTCGTTTGCCCACCCAGTTGCTGATCCCGGCGCTGGCCGCGGTGGCCGATCCGCGTGGCCGGCGTGGGATCCGGCATCGGCTTCCGGGGTTGTTGGCTTTGTCGGTGTGTGCGGTGATTGCCGGGACGCGCTCGTTCACCGCGATCGCGCAGTGGGCTGCCGACCTGCCGCCGTATCTGCTGGGCGGGTTGGGCGCCGACCGTGGTGTGCCGTCGGAATCGACGTTCCGCCGCACCCTGCATCAACTCGACGCCGATCACCTGGACCGGGTCCTGGGGCAGTGGGCTGCTCACCGCACTGCCGGGTGGCGCGGCCTGCGGGCGGTGGCTGTCGTTGCAGCTCCCGTCCCTCTCGCCATACCCGTGCACTCCGATTCTGCGCCGGAGCGCTGCGCTCGGCCGGCGGGCTGGGGGCAAGATCGAGCCCGAGTTGGGGCCATCGGTCGGATACGCTGCGGCGCGATGGCGTACAGGATTGAGTTCTACGAGGATGAGTCGGGCCGCAAGCCTGTGCTGGGCTGGATCCGTGACGATCTTGACGTGCGTGAGCGCCGGGTGCTTGGCACGGCGATGCGGGAGATCTTGCAGCAGCAAGGCGTCGGCGTGTGTGGGACGCCGTTCGGGCGTCAGCTTGGGGGAGGCTTGTTCGAGTTCCGGTTGCGCGAGTCCGAACTGTTGCTGCGGGTGTTCTGCCACGCTTACGGGGAGCGCATCGTGTTGCTGGTGCGCGGCTATGACAAGGGAGCCGATCCGTCGGCGAAGCGGCAAACTCGCGAGATCGCGGAAGCCCGCCGACGGCTGGCCCGTTGGCGACAGCACCACGACCAGTGACAATATATGGTTCAAACGCCATACTGGGAGTCATGACGCGCAAGGTATCCGAGGATTTCGAGCTTCTCCTGGGCGACATCGACGCTGAAGCGATCGCTGAGGGGCCGGCGGCGATGCAGGACCTGCGCGCGTTGCAGGTCAAGTACCGCTTGATCAACCTGCTCATCGAGCGCCGCCATGCGCTGCACTGGACGCAGCAGCAGTTGGCCGTCCGCTCCGGGATCGGGCAGGCAGAGATCAGCAAGATTGAACGCGGCCGCAAGAGCCCGACGCTGGACACCTATACGCGCCTGGTGATGGCCTTGGACCTGGACGAGGACATCCTGGCCGCGCGCCGAACAGCGGCCGGCGTGACCCGATAGACCACAGGCCCGGTCAATCAGGAGGACGGATCACTGCCGTCGCGGTGGCAATACGGGTCCTGCACCGATCACGTGGCTTGGCCGGTCGCGGGTCAAAGGTCCAGAAGATCTCGAACCCGCTGACAGAACCGTGTCGCTCAGGGACACCCGGGGCCGGGGTGGGCAGGCGAAGGCCAGCGCGGCTGATGACCTGGCCGCCCACTTGTCTCCGCTGATCCCGCGCCGAGCGCCCCTGCGTGGTCGTGTTCCACAGCGGCCTCAACGCCCCTCAAGGAAGAAGGCATCCCCCGGGAGTGCCCCAGAATCACATCAGTGCGCAGCTAGAAACTTGCGGGATCGTATCGACAAATTGTTGTCGATGCGGCGGCTGCTCGTGTGGTGATGCCGATGTGATGGAAGAGGGTTTGTAGGTCGGTGCGGATGGTTTCGTAGTCGCGGTCGACCGGGGTCCAGGTGCTGGGTTTGCGTCCGAGGCGTGGGCTGCGGACGCCGGCGATGAGCGGGGGCGATGACGTGGTCGCGGAGGGTCAGTAGAGCGGCGATGGTGCAGGCGGCCTTCGGTGGGACGTGGTAGCGGCGGGTGCGGCCGGGTTTGTCGACGAGTTGTTTGCCGCGAATCTTCCGCAGGTCGTAGGAGGCGTGGCGAGTGGTGTAGTTGTCGGTCTGCCCGGTCATGGCGCGGACCTTATCGGCGAATTGGGTGACGGTGAAACCGTTCTTGACCGGCCGGCTTTGCCGATCTCTCTCTCTCTCTCATTGATCTGGGTACCGCTCTCCGCGACGACCCGCGAGTCAGCAGGCCCCACACATATCCCGCCGCG
>JAABUS010001170.1_pt1 | contig 59482 bp, 51 predicted proteins | sample 5560161 | NCBI WGS metagenome assembly JAABUS01 (sample SAMN10711885, study PRJNA513376) | rock metagenome | isolation source: Antarctica rocks | place: Antarctica: Victoria Land, Trio Nunatak nord | collected 2016-01-04
AGTCCATCCGCCGGACGTCATCACCGGGGTAATACTGGCGCGACTCGCCGGGGTCGCTACCGGGTCCCGGGACCAGCCCCAGGTAACTGCCGAGCAGCAGCCCGTCGAGCTTGTTGCGCACGGCGTTCTCGAGCCGCCGGAGGACAGCCTCGGTCTGCGAGCTGACCAGCTCGGTGGCCGACGCCCGCGACGACGGGAACCCGGGTTCTGTCACGCCGGCGGCGCCCAGTTACCGGACTGCTGGCCCTGACCACCCAGCTGGCCACCGCCCTGCTGAGCGGTGGGCGCCGCGTGCGCGCCGTTGGTGTACGTGGCGGTGCTCGACTGCGGCGCCGGCGCGCTGGCCGCGGGAATGAACCCGCCGGTCGCCCGCTGCCGGGGCGCCACCTGCGGCAGCGAGACGGTCTGCAGCACCCGCGACACCGCCTGGTTGGCCGAGATCCCGTCGGCGATGGCGTCGTAGGACAGCACCATCCGGTGCGGCAGCACGTCGATGGCCACGTCCAGCACGTCCTGTGGCAGCACGTAGTCCCGGCCGCGCAGCAGCGCCAGGGCCCGCCCGGCGGCGATCAGGCCGAGGCTGGCGCGGGGGCTGGCACCGTAGGAGATCCAGTTGGCCACATCGGCCATCCCGAACTCGGCGGGCTGCCGGGTGGCGATGACGAGGCGCACGACGTAGTCGACGACGGCGTGGTGGACGAACACCCGGCCGGCGCGCTGCTGCAGCGAGATCAGCTCGTCGGTCGTGATGACCGGCTGGGCGACCGGCGGGTCGATGCCCATCCGGTAGACGATCTCGCGCTCCTCGGCAGCCGACGGATAGTCGACGGTGATCTTCATCAGGAACCGGTCGCGCTGGGCCTCGGGCAGCGGGTACACACCCTCGCTCTCGATCGGGTTCTGCGTCGCCAGCACGAGGAACGGGTTGGGCAGCGGGTAGCGCTTGCCGCCCAGGGACACCTGCCGCTCCGCCATCACCTCCAGCAGCGCGGACTGCACCTTCGCGGGCGCCCGGTTGATCTCGTCGGCGAGGACGAAGTTGGCGAAGACCGGGCCGAGCTCGGTGTCGAAGTGCTCGGCTCCCGGACGGTAGATCCGGGTGCCGACGATGTCGGACGGAACCAGGTCAGGAGTGAACTGCAGGCGGGCGAAGCTGCCGCTGACGGTGTGCGCGAGGGTTTCGACGGCGAGGGTCTTGGCGACGCCCGGCACGCCCTCGAGCAGGCAGTGACCGCGGGCCAGCAGGCTCACCATCATCCGCTCGACCATGCGCTCCTGGCCGACGATGACCCGCTTGACCTCGAACATCGCCCGCTCCAGCGCGGTGGCGTCGCTGGCCGGTGTGGGTGTGAGACCACGCTCCGTCATGTGTCTCCTCGATAGGTCTTCGGCTGGGTTTCGGTACTCGGCTGGGTTTCGCTACTCGGCTGGGGTCTCGCTACTCGGCTGGGTTTCGCTACTGGGCGTAACGGTATCTGAGCGGCGCCGACCGCGGCCCGACGAGGTGCTGAGGACTCGCTGTGCTCAGCCGCCGATCGCCGACATCGTCCGCTCCGGCTGCCGGAAGCCCGGAGCGTTGATGCCGTGCCCGGCGGGCTTGGCGCGCACCGCGGTCCTGATCAGCTCGGCGATCTCGTCGTCGCCGGCGCCCGAGCGCAGCAGCGCGCGCAGATCCGTCTCCTGGTGCGCGAACAGGCAGGTGCGCAGCTGGCCGTCCGCGGTGAGCCGCAGCCGGTCGCAGTCGCGGCAGAACGGCCGGGTCACCGAGGCGATGATGCCGACGCGGTGCGGCCCGTTCTCGGGCGCGACCCAGTCCGCGCGGCCGGGGCCCTCGACGACCTCGAAGTCCTCGGACGGGGCGTGGCCCTCATGGCCCAGCGGACGGAGCTCGAAGGACTCGCTGAGCACGTCGAGGGCCTCGGCCGCGGTGACCATGCCTTCCATCGTCCAGAGGTGGTCGGCGTCCAGCGGCATGTGCTCGATGAAGCGCAACCGGTAGCCGGTACGCAGCGCCCAGGCCAGGAGTTGCGGCGCCTCGGTCAGGTTCTGCTCGCGCATCAGCACGGCGTTCACCTTGATCGGGCGTAGACCGGCGGCACGGGCCGCGGCGAGGCCGGCGATGACGTCGGGCAACCGGTCGCGCCGGGTCAGCGCGGCGAACTTCGCCCGGTCCAGGGTGTCCAGCGAGACGTTGACCCGGTTGAGTCCCGACCGCGCCAGGTCGGCCGCCTTGTCGGCGAGCGAGATGGCGTTGGTGGTCAGGGACAGTTCTGGCTTCGGGTCCAGCGTCGCCAGCCGCGCGACCAGTCCGGCGACCCCGGCCCGCACCAGCGGCTCGCCGCCGGTCAGCCGGATCGTGCGCACGCCGAGGGACACGAAGATGCCCGCGAGCCGGACCAGCTCGTCGTCACTGAGGACGGACGTGGCCGGCAGCCAGTTCAGGCCCTCGGCCGGCATGCAGTACGTGCAGCGCAGCGAGCACTTGTCGGTCAACGAGATCCGCAGATCCTCGGCGCGCCGGCCGAAGGTGTCGATCAGCACCGGCCCGGTCTCTGCTGCGGAAGCGGGGATCATCCTGTCAGGGTAACCGCACTCCGGGCGCAGTTCCCGGTTCCGTGCGAGCCGCCGCCGCCTCAGGTCAGGGGCCGGGTGGCACCGAAGTACCCGGAGGCGACCTGGTCCCACGGCGTGATCTTCACGATGTCGCCGGAGTTGGGCGCCTGGATGACGTTGCCGTCGCCGATGTACATCGCCACGTGGTGGATACCGGCCTGGCCGCTGTCGGACCAGAACAGCAGATCACCGGGCAGGAAGTCGCCTGACTGGGGGTGGTACGAGCCGGCGACGAGGTACTGGCTGGCCGCGTAGTGCGGCATGAACAGCGCCTGCGGCGCCCAGGCGTACATGGTGAGGCCGGAGCAGTCGAAGCCGAGGACGGTGTGGTCGTTCCAGCCGTCCGTGCCGGGCGAGTCCACGCCGTAGGTGGGGCCGTCGTAGTTCCCGGCCGCCCAGCTGTACGGCGTGCCGACCTGCGTCATCGCGCGGCTGACCGCGGCCTGCCCCTTGGCTGCCGTCCAGCCACCCGTCGATCCGGGCGCGGGCAGCGGCGCGCTGCCGCCGCCGGTGCTGCCGCCACCGGTGCTGCCGCCACCGGGGCCCCCGCTGTCACTTCCGCCGCCACCGGTGCTGCCGCCACCGCTGCTGCTTCCGCCACCGCTGCTGCTTCCGCCACCGGTGCTGCTTCCGCCACCGCTGCTGTTGCTATTGCCGCCGCTGTTGCTATTGCCGCCGCTGTTGCTATTGCTGCCGCCGCTGCTGCTGTCACCGCCACCGCCACTGCCACCGCTGTTGCCATTGCTGCCGGCGCTGCTGCTGTCACCGCCACCGCCACCGCTGTTGCCATCGCTGCCGGCGCTGCTGCTGTCACTGCCACCGCTACTGCCACCGCTGTTACTGCTGCCGCCGCCGGCGCTGTTACTGCTGTCGCCGCTGTTGTCGGTCCCGCTGTTACTGCTCCCACCGCTGCTGCTGTTGGCTGCCTCGCGGGCTCTTTGGCGCTCACGCTCCGCCGCCGCAGCAGCGGCGTCGGCCCGTTGCTGGGCAAGCGCCTGGGCCTGGGCAAGCGCCTGAGCCTGGGCGAGCGCCTGGGCCTGGGCTGCCGCCGCGCGGGCCCGGGCCAGAGCGAGCTGGCGCGCCTTCTCGGCCGCGATCCGGGCCTGCTCCTGCTGGTAGGCGAGGAACGTGGTCCGCTGGCCGTTCAGAGTGGCGAGCTGGGTCTGCGCGGAGAGCAGCTGCGTTTGATAGCTGGCCTGCTGGCTGCGCAGCTGCTCGGTCTGGGCCTGCTTGTTGGCGAAGGCGGCCTGCGCCGCCCGCTGCGCCTGCGCGGCCTCGTCGGTCAACCGGCGCTGCAGCTCGACCGAGGCCTTCGCCTTGGCGTCGGCGTTGGATTTCGCGACCGTGGCGCGGTCGAGCGCACCCATCGCGGTCAGGTTGTGGGCGGAGACGTAGTGCTGGTAGTCCCCGCTCTGCAGCAGCGCGTCGGGGTCGGTGGCGGTGAGCAGCCCCGCCGTGGTGGAACCCGCTGACGGAGACATATAGGTGCTGCGGACGAAGGTGGTGAGGTTCCCCCGCGCGCTGTCGATGCCCTGCTGAGCCGTCTCGACGGCAGCCCTGGCGTGGAGCGCGCCGTCCTTGGCGTCGTTCAGCCTGGAGATCGCGTAGGCGTACTTCTGCTCCTGGAGTTCGGCCTGGGCGTTGAGCGACTGCAGGGCTGCCTGTGCCTGAACGATCTGGCCGGACAGTGTGCCCACCGTAGTGGCGAGGGACGCCTTGGCCGACGCCGCGGCGCCGATCTGGGAATCACTGGGGTTGGGCGGCGGCGTGGGCGCGGCGCTGGCCGGACTCAGCGCGCATACCAGCGAGACACTCACGGCGGCGCTGGAGATGAGCACCCGCCAGGCGCGGCGGCCGCCAGCCGGTGCGGCGGTTCTGTCGCGGGCCTGTCCGAACACGTGGAACCCCTCTGTTCTGCTGATGCGATTCGAGTGCCATGCGACAGAGTGCCAGCCTGACCCCATCCGTGCCAGTCGTCACGCCAGTAACATTCGTTTCACCAGTCACATCGGCACCAACCGATTGACTGTCTCACATCATCGGCCTACCCGCTCGGGACTTGAATCGGGCGTGCGGAACAATGACACCAGCGAGAGCGGTCGGGTATCGGGCCGGATGACCAGCGCCCGGACAGCTCCGGCGTTCGTCCATTCGTCCGTCCCAAGGAGAAGAACGTGCCAGCAGGCAATCCGAACAGCTTCGATTCCAAGGACCAGCTCCAGGTCGGCGACACCAGCTACACCTACTTCCGGCTGGACAAGGTCACGGGCGCCGAGAGACTGCCCTACAGCCTCAAGGTGCTGCTCGAGAACCTGTTGCGCACCGAGGACGACGCCAATGTGACCGCCGCTCAGATCCAGGCGCTGGCCGGCTGGCGCGCCGATGCCGAGCCCGACACCGAGATCCAGTTCACGCCGGCCCGAGTGGTCATGCAGGACTTCACCGGCGTCCCGGCCGTGGTCGATCTCGCGACGATGCGTGAGGCAGTGGCCGAACTCGGCGGCGATCCGGCCAGGATCAACCCGCTGGCACCGGCCGAGCTGGTCATCGACCACTCCGTGATCGCCGACCTCTTCGGCGGCCCCGACGCCTTCGCCGGAAACGTGGAACTCGAGTACGAGCGCAACTTCGAGCGCTACCAGTTCCTGCGGTGGGGCCAGACCGCCTTCGACGAGTTCAAGGTCGTCCCGCCGGGCACCGGCATCATCCACCAGGTCAACATCGAGCACCTGGCGCGCGTGGTCTTCGGCCGCAGTGTCGACACGGGCTCGGGCGAGCCGGAGCTGCAGGCCTATCCCGACACGGTCGTCGGCACGGACTCGCACACCACCATGATCAACGGCCTGGGCGTGGTGGGCTGGGGCGTCGGCGGCATCGAGGCCGAGGCCGCCATGCTGGGCCAGCCGGTGTCCATGCTGATCCCGCGCGTCGTCGGCTTCAAGCTCGTCGGCCAGTTGCCCGAGGGCGCGACCGCGACCGACCTGGTGCTGACGATCACCGAGATGCTCCGCAAGCACGGCGTGGTCGGCAAGTTCGTGGAGTTCTACGGCACCGGCGTCACCGCGGTGCCGCTGGCCAACCGCGCCACCATCGGCAACATGAGCCCGGAGTACGGCTCGACCATCGCGGTGTTCCCGGTGGACGACGAGACGGTGAAGTACCTGCGCCTCACCGGGCGCGACGAGCAGCAGATCGCGCTGGTCGAGGCGTACGCCAAGGCGCAGGGGCTGTGGCACGACCCGTCCCGCGAGGCGACCTACTCCGAGTACCTCGAGCTGGACCTGGCGACCGTGGTTCCCTCGATAGCCGGGCCCAAGCGGCCGCAGGACCGGGTCTCGCTCAGCGACGCCAAGACGTCGTTCCGCGCCGCTCTCGCCGCCTACGTGGAGGACTCGCCGGCGACGGGTGACCAGAGCGGGCACGACGAGGCGGTGGCCGAGTCCTTCCCGGCGAGCGACCCGCCCAGCCACGACGTGGACAGCTCCGAGCCGGCCCCGAACGAGCTGATCTCGGGCGTCCCCGGCGACGCCGGCCGTTCGAGCAGGCCCACTGCCGTCACGCTGGCCGACGGAACTCGTTTCGATCTCGACCACGGCGCGGTGACGATCGCTGCCATCACCTCGTGCACGAACACCTCGAACCCGTCGGTCATGGTGGCCGCCGCGCTGCTGGCGAAGAAGGCGGTCGAGAAGGGCCTGTCCCGCAAGCCGTGGGTCAAGACCACGCTGGCGCCCGGCTCCAAGGTGGTCAGTGACTACTACGACCGCTCCGGGCTGACCCCGTATCTGGACAAGCTCGGCTTCAACCTGGTCGGCTACGGCTGCACCACCTGCATCGGCAACTCCGGCCCGCTGATCCCTGAGGTCAGCGCCGCGGTGAACGAGGGGAACCTGGCCGTCGCGGCGGTGCTGTCGGGCAACCGGAACTTCGAGGGCCGGATCAATCCCGACATCAAGATGAACTACCTGGCGTCCCCCCCGCTGGTCGTGGCGTACGCGATCGCGGGCTCCATGGACGTCGACCTGTTCAACGACTCGCTCGGCAGGGGCCAGGACGGCCAGGACGTCTTCCTGCGCGACATCTGGCCCAGCACCGCCGAGATCGACGAGGTCGTCACCGGCTCGATCGTGCGCGAGATGTTCGTCGACGACTACGCCGACGTCTTCGCCGGTGACGAGCGCTGGCAGTCGCTGCCCACTCCCGAGGGGCAGACCTTCACCTGGGACCCGGAGTCCACCTACGTCCGCAAGCCCCCGTACTTCGACGGCATGCAGCTGGAGTCGGCGCCGGTCACCGACATCACCGGCGCGCGGGTGCTGGTCAAGGTGGGCGACTCGGTCACCACCGACCACATCAGCCCGGCCGGCTCCATCCGCGGCGACTCCCCCGCCGGCACGTACCTCGCCGAGCACGGCGTGGAGCGCAAGGACTTCAACTCCTACGGCTCCCGGCGCGGAAACCACGAGGTGATGATCCGTGGCACCTTCGCCAACATCCGGCTGCGCAACCAGCTGACGCCCCCTGGTGCTGCGGCTCTTCCCGAAGGCGGCTTCACCCGGAACTTCGCGGCCGCGGCGGACTCCTCGGCAGCGCCGGTGTCCACGATCTACGACGCCTCGGTGGACTACGCCGAGGCCGGCGTGCCGCTGATCGTCCTGGCCGGCAAGGAGTACGGCTCCGGATCGTCGCGGGACTGGGCCGCCAAGGGCACCGCACTGCTCGGGGTGCGCGCCGTGATCGCGGAGTCCTACGAGCGCATCCACCGCTCGAACCTGATCGGCATGGGCGTGCTGCCGCTGCAGTACCCGCAGGGTGAGAACGCCGAATCGCTGGGGCTGACCGGCGAGGAGACGTTCTCGGTCACCGGGGTCACCGCGCTCAACGACGGAGGCATCCCGCGAGAGGTCACCGTCTCGGCGGACGACACGACGTTCTCGGCGACGCTGCGCATCGACACACCCGGTGAGGCGGAGTACTACCGGCACGGCGGCATCATGCAGTACGTGCTGCGCTCGCTGCTGTAGGTACCGGCGGGTCCCGCGCGATACGAGACGCGCCGTCGCGGTGGCATCACGAAAGGCCGCCGCGGCGATCGTCACATCGCCGGTTTCGGGGCGATGTGTCCGTCCCCCAGTCCTCATTAGACGACGGCTCGGTAACAACTCCGTGTCGGGGTCTTTGCCAGGACGTCAATTCGGGGATATGTTCCCGCCGACAACATTCCTGTGGTCGTCGGCCGATGGAGCCGTCGACTCCAAACCGCGAAAGGCGGAATTGCCCATGCGCAAGAGCGCAATCGGCCTGCTCGTCGTGGGGGCTGCGACCTCGCTCGCTCTGAGCGGGTGCTCCTCCAGCAAGAAGACCACCTCCGACGTGACGTCCGCGGCCGGTGGGGCCGCCTCGAGCGCCACCAGTGCCGCTGGCAGCGCCGCGTCGAGCGCCACCGGCAGCATGTCGGCCAGCATGTCGGCCAGTGCCTCTGACTCGGGTTCCGGCACCGGGTCCGGCACCGGCGGCGGCACCGTGGACGGCAAGGGTGCCAAGGTCGGCATCATCCTCCCCGACACCCAGTCCTCCAACCGCTGGGTCTCGGCCGACCCGGACGCGCTGAAGGCGGACTGTGCCAAGGCCAACCTCAAGTGCGACATCCAGAACGCCGGCGGCTCGGCCGCCAAGCAGAAGACCATCGCCGGTCAGATGGCCGCCAGCGGCGTCAAGGTCATCATGCTGGTCAACCTCGACGCCGCCTCCGGCGCCACCATCGAGCAGCAGGCCAAGAAGAACGGTGTCATCACCATCGACTACGACCGGCTCACCCCGGGCGGCGGCGCGGCACTGTACGTGTCCTTCGACAACACCAAGGTCGGCGAGCTCCAGGGCAAGGCCCTCACCGAGTGCTCGCAGGTCAAGGGCAAGCCGGCCGTCAAGTACGTCGACATCAACGGCGCGCCGACCGACAACAACGCGACCCTGTTCAAGCAGGGCTACGACAGCGTGCTGAGCAAGACCCCCGGCTGGACCAAGGTCGGGGACCAGACCGGTAACTGGGACGCTCCCACCGCCGGCCGGGTGTTCAACTCCTTCATCCAGAAGAACCCCGACATCGGCGCGGTGATGGTCGCCAACGACACGATGGCCGGCGCCGTCATCACCAACCTGACCAACCTGCACCTCGCCGGCAAGGTTGCCGTCGGTGGCCAGGACGCCTCCCCGGCCGGTCTGCAGCAGATCCTCGCGGGCAACCAGTGCTTCACGATCTACAAGCCGTCCACCGGTGAAGCCGGCCCGGCCGTGAACGCCGCCGCGCAGCTCGCAAACGGCCAGATCCCCACCACCACCTCCAAGATCGAGGACCCGAAGACCCACCAGATGGTTCCGGCCATCCTGGCCACCCCGATCGCCATCACCAAGGCGAACGTGGCGGAGCCGATCAACGCCGGCTACACCGCCAAGGACCAGGTCTGCACCGCCAAGTACGCAGCCATGTGCACCGCGGCGGGCATCAAGTAACACCGACGTTCGGGCGGCCGGCAGCTCTTGCCGGCCGCCCGTTCTCGCACCACCCGCCAGCCCGTAAGAAGATCCAGCACCGACTGCCATCCACACCGACTGCAGAGCCGCCGCAGAACGAGGGGACGAGGATCCTTGACTGACCAGCCGATACTCCAGCTGCGAAACGTGAACAAGAGTTTCGGGCCCGTGCAGGTTCTGCATGGCGTGAACTTCGAAGCCCGAGCCGGAGAGGTCGTGTCCCTGATCGGCGACAACGGCGCCGGCAAGTCGACGCTCGTCAAGTGCATCGGCGGCACCTACACGATCGACTCCGGTGAGTACCTCTTCGAGGGCAGCCCGGTGAGCGTCAAGACTCCCCGCGACTCCGCGGGCATGGGCATCGAGATCGTGTACCAGGACCTCGCGCTCTGCGAGAACCTCGACATCGTGCAGAACATGTTCCTGGGGCGCGAGCGCACCAGCGGTGTGGTGCTCAACGAGAACTCCATGGAGAAGGCCGCGTCCGAGACGCTCGCCTCGCTGTCCGTGCGCACCGTGAAGTCGGTACGCCAGCGGGTCTCGAGCCTGTCGGGCGGCCAGCGGCAGACCGTCGCGATCGCCAAGTCGGTGCTGTGGAACTCCAAGGTCGTCATCCTCGACGAGCCCACCGCGGCCCTCGGCGTCGCGCAGACCGAGCAGGTGCTCGAACTGGTGCGTCGGCTGGCCGACCGCGGCCTCGCCGTCGTCCTCATCTCACACAACATGCTCGACGTGCTGCGGGTGTCCGACCGGATCGCGGCCCTCTACCTGGGCCGGATGGCGGCCATCGTGGAGCGCTCGGCCGTGAACCAGACCCAGCTCGTCGAACTCATCACCACCGGACGCTCGGACAGCGTCCAAGGCACCGCTACCAGCGCGACGGGAGTCTCCGCGTGAGCACCAGCAATGTGGTCGGAACCAAGCCCCCGGCCGATGACAACCCCGGCTCCGACCTGTCGGTGCTGGCCTCGACGGCTCCGGTCGGCAACGGCATAGCCGACTACGCCCGCAACTACGTGTCGCGGCTACGCGGCGGGGACATGGGCTCGCTGCCCGCCGTGACCGGCCTGATCGTCCTGATCGTGCTGTTCCGCCTCCTGCAGCCGTCCTTCGGCGGCCTGTACAACACCGCCGTGCTGCTGACCGAGGGCGCCGGCCCCATCGTGATCGCCATGGGCCTGGTCTTCGTCCTGCTGCTCGGTGAGATCGACCTGTCGGCCGGCTACGCCGCCGGCGTCTGCGCCGCGGTGATGGTCCGGGTCATGGTCGGCTACAACGCGCCGTGGCCGGTCTCGATCGGCCTGGCGCTGCTGACCGGCGTGGTGATCGGCGTCCTCATCGGGCTGCTGCGGGCCAAGGTCCGCATCCCGTCCTTCGTCGTCACGCTGGCCTTCTTCCTGGCCTTCCAGGGCGTCGTGCTCTACATCCTGAACAACGGCAAGGGCCAGCAGGGCAACGTCACCGTCACCGACAACGTGGTGAACGGGATCGACAACGCGCAGATGCCCACCTGGGGTGGCTGGCTGTTCGCGGTGATCTGCGTGGCCCTCTACCTCGCGGTCAAGCTCGCCGCCGCCCTGAGCCGGCGCCGGGCCGGCCTGCACGCCGAGCCCACGTCGGTCATAGCGCTCAAGGTGATCGGCGTCGCGGTCCTGGTCTGCGGCATGGTCTACGTCCTGAACAAGAACCGGGCGATCATCAAGACCTCGTCCATCGAGAACGTCAACGGCCAGCTGGTCCGGGTCGCCCCGCAGCCGCTGCAGGGCGTTCCGTGGGTCATCCCGATGGTCGTCGCCTTCCTGGTGCTCTGGACCTTCATCCTGACCCGCACCCGGTACGGCCGCCACGTCTACGCCGTCGGCGGCAACGAAGAGGCCTCGCGCCGTGCCGGTATCCCGGTCGACCGGATCCGCATCTCGGTGTTCGTGATCTCCTCGTTCATGGCGGCCATCGGCGGCATCCTGATCGCCTCCAACGTCAAGTCCGTCAGCGTCGACAACTACGGCGGCAACACCCTGCTGCTGGCCGTCGGCGCGGCCGTCATCGGTGGCACCAGCCTCTTCGGCGGCAAGGGCCGGGTGATCGACGCGATCATCGGCGGCCTCGTCGTCGAGGTCATCTACAACGGCATGTCCGACCTGGTGAAGGGCACCAACGGCTCAGCGGTGCAGTACATCGTGACCGGTTTGGTGCTGATGCTCGCCGCCGCCATCGACGCCCTGTCCCGCCGGCGTGCCGGCGCTGCCGGCCTCGGCTGATCAACACCGGAGGCTGGTGATCCGTGACGGTGACACAGCGGGTCGCTGTTCGGCCGGAAGAAATTCGCAGGCACAATCTCAGCATGCTGCTGCGCCACATCCACCGGCATGGCGAGGCCACCCGGGCAGAGCTGACAGCTGCCATGGGTCTGAACAGAAGCACCATCGGCGCACTGGTCGCCGACCTCGTCGCCCTCGGACTGGTCACGGAATACGTGCCGTCCGGGGGCGAGCGGGCCGGCCGGCCCTCCCACGTGGTCGCGCCCCGGGCGGACGGCCCGTACGTGCTGGCCGTGGAGGTCGCCGTGGAGCGAATCTCCATCGCGGTGGTCAGCCTCGGCGGTGCCGTGCAGGCCCGCCGGGTGACCGCCATCGAGGGGCACGACCGCCGCCCGCAGGCTGTGGTCCGCCGGATCGTGGACGACGCGGCCTGGCTGGCGCAGCAGCTTCCCCACTCCGCCTGGCCGGTGGGCGTCGGCGTCAGCATTCCGGGGACGGTGCGCCGGCGGGACGGCTTCGTCGAGCACGCGCCCAACCTGAACTGGCGGGCGGTGCCCTTCGCGGCTCTGCTCGCCGCCACCCTTCCTGCCCAGCTGGATGTGCAGGTGGGCAACGATGCTGACCTGGGAGCGGTCGCGGAGCACCAGCGCGGCGCCGCGGTCGGCTATGACCATCTCGTCTACCTCAACGGCAGCGTGGGTGTCGGCGGCGGCATCATCTCCGAGGGTGCCCAGCTGCACGGGGCCGGCGGCTATGCCGGCGAGATCGGCCACATGACCATCAATCCGGACGGCCCGGCCTGCCATTGCGGTAGCACGGGCTGCATCGAGACCTACATCGGCGAGCACGCCCTGCTGCGTGCCGCCGGGGTGACCGACCGGCACGGTCCCGCCGCCATCGCCGCGATCTTCGCCGATGCCGACGCCGGGGACGCGCGGGCGGTGGCCGCCGTGCACACCGTCGCCGTGTGGCTCGGCCGCAGCCTGGCCAACGTCGTCAACTGCCTGAACCCGCAAGCCATCGTGGTCGGCGGCTCGCTGGCCGAAGTGGTACGGCTGGACCGCAGCTCCGTCGAGGCCGAGCTGGACCGCCGGGCGATGGCCGCGGCCCGGTCCGGCGTGCAGGTGCTGCTGCCGGGTCTGGATCAGGACTCCGCCCTGATCGGCGCCTCCGAGCTGGCCTTTCAGACCCTGCTGACGTCGCCTGACTCCCCCGTCGTCTCGCTCGCCGCGAACTGAGTTCGGTACAGCTCCGCGTACAGCCGACCGCGGCGCAGCAACTCCTCGTGGGTGCCGGACTCCACGATCCGGCCGTCGTCGATGACCAGCACCTGGTCGGCGGCCCGGATCGTCGACAGCCGGTGCGCGATGACCAGCGACGTCCGGCCGCGCAGCGCCACCGCCAGCGCCTCTTGGACGGCACGCTCGCTCTCGCTGTCCAGATGCGCCGTCGCCTCGTCCAGGATCACGATGCGCGGTGCCTTGAGCAGCAGCCGTGCGATGGCGATCCGCTGCTTCTCACCGCCGGAGAGCCGGTAGCCGCGGTCGCCGACCACGGTGTCCAGCCGGTCCGGGAGCTCCGCGATCTTGTCCCCGATGTTGGCCGCCCGCAGCGCCTCCCACAGCTCGGCGTCGGTGGCGGCGGGCTTGGCGTAGCGGAGGTTCGAGGCGATGGTGTCGTGGAACAGGTGGGCGTCCTGACTCACCACGCCGATGGCGTTGCGCAGGGACTGCTGGGTGACGCTCCGGACGTCCTGGCCGCCCACCCGCACCGCGCCGGAGCGGACGTCATAGATCCGGGGCACCAGCTGGCTGATGGTGGTCTTGCCGGCGCCGGACGGGCCCACCAGTGCCACCATCTGACCGGCCTGCGCGGTGAAGTCGACGCCCCGGAGCACGTCCTGCGTCGGGGTCTGGTCCAGCACCGCGACGTCCTCCAGCGAGGCCAGCGACACCTCCTGGGCGGACGGGTATGAGAACCAGACGTTGTCGAAGGTCACGGTGGCCGCCTGCGGATCGATCGGGACGGCGTCCGGGGCGTCGTCGATCATCGGGGCCAGGTCGAGCACCTCGAAGACCCGGTCGAAGCTGACCAGGGCGCTCATCACGTCCACCCTCGCGTTGGACAGCGCCATCAGCGGCCCGTAGAGCCGGGACAGCAGCAGCGCCAGGGTCACCACCGTGCCGGTCGACAGCTGCCCGGTGAGGGCGTAGTAGCCGCCCAGGCCATACACCAGGGCCTGGGCCAGGCTTGCCACCAGGCTGAGGGCGGCGAACAGCGTCCGGCCGTACATGGCCGACCGGATGCCGATGTCGCGCACCCGGGAGGCCCGCGCGCGGAACGACTCCGACTCGTCCCCGGCGTTGCCGAAGAGCTTCACCAGCAGCGCGCCCGAGACGTTGAACCGCTCGGTCATGGTGGTGTTCATCGAGGCGTTGAGGCCGTAGGACTCGCGGGTGATGGCCTGCAGTTGGGTGCCGATCCGGCGTACCGGCAGCACGAACACCGGCAGCAGGACGAGCGCGAGCAGGGTGATCTGCCAGGACAGCGTGAACATCACCGCGGCGGTGAAGACCAGGCTGACCACGTTGCTGACCAGGCCGGACAGGGTCGAGGTGAACGCCTGCTGGGCACCGAGGACGTCGCCGTTGAGCCGGCTGACCAGGGCACCCGTCTGGGTGCGGGTGAAGAACGCCAGCGGCATCCGCTGCACGTGGTTGAACACGCCGGTGCGCATGTCGAAGATCAGGCCCTCGCCGATCCGGGCCGAGTACCAGCGCTGGGCCAGCGACAGCCCGGTGTCCACCACGGCCAGGCCGGCGATGACGACGGCCGTCCAGGCCACCACCCGGACGGCGCCGTGCGAGGTGATCTCGTTGACCACCCGGCCGGCCAGTACCGGCGTGGCCACGCCGATCAGGGCGTCCAGCACGATGATGACCAGGAAGAGGATGAGTTCTAGGCGGTACGGACGGGCGAAGGCCACCACCCGCTTGGCGGTGCCCTTGCGCAGTGGCCGTTTGGACAGTGCGGAGTCACGGCGCATCGACCGCATCACGGCGTAGTTGCCGCCGGGGTTCATGAAAGCATCACCCTCTGATTATCGGCCCTGCCGCGACCCGTGCCGGCTCCGGCGAGCGCGCGCGCCCCATGTTCGCTGCCAGGTGAAGGCAACGGCTGCCGGCTCGGCGTGGTCACCGCCCGAGCGCGCTCCCGAGATCGGCCAGATACGCCGACACCGGGCCGGTGGTGAACAGGCCGCTGCCGGCGCCGGCGAACTCGGCCGCCGCGGGCGTGAGGGCGGTGAACGCGCGCTGCATCGTGTTCCGGCCTCCAGCAGGTGATCCGGCGGCGGGTCCGGCAACTGCCGCAGGCTTCCCGCTGCCTCGCTGCGACGACCCTGGGCGAGCAGCACCAGCGGACGGGCCCACGGCTCATAGGGTCCCCATTCGATCCCGTCGTCGACCGCGGCGGGTTGGCGGTGTTGCAGCCGTAGGCCGAGCAGGGCCAGCGGTAGCAGACCACGCTGCACACCCGGCATACCGGCACCGTCCAGCAGGGCCGCGGCTGATCGGTAGGCCGCCGCCGCGATCCGGGAGCTGGTGGCCCGCTAGCGCCTCAGGCCTCGCCTTGCAGGCCCGTCAGCTCGCGTAGCTGGCGGTACTGAGCCGCTCGCTCCGCGGCCTCCTGCTCCGGCTGTGAGCGGCCGGACGCGGCCAGCAGCAGCGCCTTGGTCTCCGTCACCGCGGTGCGTGGCAGCGCCAGCAGCCGCGACACGAGTTGCTCGCCCGCCGCCGCCAGCTGCTCCGGTGGCACCACGGCCGACACGAGCCCGATCCGGTCAGCCTCGGCGGCGGGAACCCGGCGGCCGGTGAGGCAGATGCCGGCCGCCCGGGAATAGCCGACCAGCTCTACCAGTCGCTTCGTCCCGCCCAGATCGGGCACCAGGCCCAGGCTGACCTCCGCCATGGTGAACTGGGCGTCCTCGGCGGCGATCCGGAGGTCACAGGCGAGCGCGAGTTGGAACCCGGCACCGACCGCGTGACCCTGTACGAGGGCGACGCTGACCACACCGGGACGGGCGAGGGCGGCGAAGCCGGCCTGGTACGAGGCGATCTGGCGCGTCGCCTCATCCTCGCTGAGCGCAGCCAACTCCATCGGGCTGCTGACGCCCGGTAGGCCTTCGGGAGTGAGCAGAGCCCGGTCCAGACCGGCGGAGAAGGACGATCCCTCGCCCCGGACCAGCAGCACCCGCACGGTGCCCGGCAGCGCGTTGACCGCCCGCTCCAGCCACGTCCAGGTCAGCGGGTTCTGGGCGTTGCGCTTGTGCGGCCGGTTCAGCGTGACGGTCGCCAGCTCGCCGGCTCGCGACAGCTCCAGCGAGAACCCGGCCTCGGCCGGGATGGCATGGCTGCCGGGATGCGGAATGCCCGGTGCCTCAGCGGCTCCGGACCCCGTGGGGACGTCGGTGTCGGTGCTCAGGACGTCTTCTTCTTTCCACGGGTGGCGCCGCCGCGACCGCGCAGCGATACCTCGTTCTCACTGAGCAGCCGGTGGATGAACCCGTAGGACCTGCCGTGTTGCTGCGCCAGCTCGCGAATGCTGCGGCCGTTCTCGTACTGCTCGCGCACCTCGACCGCGAGGGTGTTCCGGTCCGGGCCCGTGATCCGGGCCCCCTTCTTCAGTTCTGCCACCGTCGGTCCTCCCGTTCAATAACGCGGCGCGACACCCTCCGCGCTGCGGTCGTACGGTCCGGGCACGGGTCAGGGCGACCCGCGTCCGGAGACGAACAAGTGCTATATGACCTTGCTAGCAGTCCGCACACGCCACCGCAATGGGCAAGGTTGTCTATTGCCGATCCGCGGAATTGCTGATGATCCCGGCAGCCCGGGAACGGCGCTAGGCGAGCACGACCAGATCGGCCAGATCTGCGCTCCAGGTGTCCTCCACGCCGTCCGGCAGCAGGATCACCTTGTCCGGATCGAGAGCCTCGACGGCGCCCTCGTCGTGGGTGACCAGCACGATGGCGCCGGAGTAGTGGCGCAGGGCGTCCAGCACCTGCTCGCGGCTCGCGGGGTCGAGGTTGTTGGTCGGCTCGTCCAGCAACAGCACGTTGGCGGCACTGGTGACCAGCATGGCGAGCGCCAGCCGGGTCTTCTCGCCACCGGAGAGCACACCGGCCGGCTTCTGAACGTCGTCGCCGGAGAAGAGGAAGGCGCCGAGCACGCTGCGCAGCTGCAGGTCGGCGGGGTCCGGGGCGGCACTGCGCATGTTCTCCAGCACCGTGCGCTCGGTGTCCAGGGTCTCGTGCTCCTGGGCGTAGTAGCCCAGGCGCAGGCCGTGCCCGGGCACGACCGAGCCGGTGTCCGAGCGCTCGGTACCAGCCAGCAGTCGCAGCAGCGTGGTCTTGCCCGCCCCGTTTAGCCCCAGCACCACGACGCGGGTGCCCCGGTCGATCGCCAGGTCCACGCCGCTGAACACCTCGAGCGAGCCGTAGGACTTCGACAGCCCCTCGGCGGTGAGCGGCGTCCGGCCGCAGGGTGCCGGGTCCGGAAAGCGCAGCTTGGCGACCTTGTCGTGCGCGCGCACCTCGGCCAGGCCCGCGTTGAGCGCCTCCGCTCGGCGCAGCATCTGCTGGGCGGCCTTCGCCTTCGTGGCTTTGGCCCGCATCTTGTCGGCCTGCCCCTTGAGCGAGTCGATCTTGCGCTCGGCGTTGGCCCGCTCGCGGGTGCGGCGCCGCTCGTCGGCCTCCCGCTGCTTGAGGTACGTGGCCCAGCCGACGTTGTAGGCATCCAGGGCGGAGCGGTTGGCGTCGAGATACCAGACCTTGTTCACCACCGCGGCGAGCAGGTCGACGTCGTGGCTGATCACGATCAACCCACCGCGGTGACCCTTGAGAAAGTCACGCAGCCAGCCGATCGAGTCGGCGTCCAGGTGGTTGGTGGGCTCGTCCAGCAGCAGTGTGGTCGGCTCCCCCGCCGAATCGGCGAAGAGGATCCGGGCAAGCTCGATGCGGCGGCGCTGGCCTCCGGACAGGGTGCCGACGGCCTGGTCGAGCACCCGGTCGGGAAGCCCGAGGTGCGAGCAGATCCGCGCGGCCTCAGCCTCGGCGGCATAGCCGCCCAGGGACGAGAAGCGCTCCTCGAGCTGGCCGTAGCGCCGGACCAGGGCGTCGTCGGTGTGTTCCTCGGCCAGCCGGTTACCGACGGCCGTCAGCTCGTGCAGGATGGCGTCCAGGCCCCGGGCGGACAGCACCCGGTCGCCCGCGCGCTGCTCCAGATCGCCGGTGCGGGGATCCTGCGGCAGGTAGCCGATGGGTCCCGCCGCGGTGAGCGTGCCGCCGTGCGGCAGCGTCTCGCCGGCCAGCACCTTGAGAGTCGTGGTCTTGCCTGCGCCGTTGCGCCCGACGAGACCGATCCGGTCGCCCGGTTGGACGCGGAAGGAGGTGGGCTGCAAGAGGATGCGCGCGCCTGCTCGCAGTTCGAGGTCGGTCGCGGTGATCATGTGAGGACTTTCCGGTCAGGGCTGATGGGCAGGGATGAACAGTGCCGATCTCAGCGCGGAACAGTGCTCACGTCCAGCCAGATTACCCCACGGCAGCGCCTGCGGGGCGCTACCGGTGCGGAGCTGGCGGACGGTCGAGTTTCGTGCACCGCTCGGCTGTGTGTTTTGCTCTTCGAGCTCGGCTGTGCTGGCTGAGGCTGTGCTGGTTGGGCAGTAACCCGTGCCGGGCTTACGAAAGGACATAACGCGATGCAGTACAACGACGATGCCCAACTGGACACGTCTGAGGTGCAGGACACCCGAGGCGGCGGCACGGGCTTCGGTCGGGTGGCTGCCGGCGGTGGCGGCCTCGGGATCGTCGGCCTCATCGTCGTGGTGCTGATGAACGTGCTGGGCGGCGGTGGTTTACCCGGCGGCATCGGCGGCCTGAGCGACGTCGGCCACGGCTCCAACGCCAGCTCGGTCGACAACACCCAGCTCAGCAGCGAGTGCAAGACTGGTGCCGACGCCAATACCAAGTCCGATTGCGCCATCGTGGCCGACATCGACTCGGTGCAAGCCTTCTGGAACCAGGAGGTGCCCGCGCTCGGGGCGCGCTACACCCGAGCCGACACGGTGTTCTTCAGCGGCCAGACCAACACCGGGTGCGGGGCCGCCGACGCCGGGGTCGGCCCGTTCTACTGCCCTGCCGACAAGCTCGTCTACATCGACCTGACGTTCTTCGATCAGCTGAAGACCCAGTTCGGCGCGACCGGCGGCGCGTTCGTCAACGCCTATGTGTTGGCGCACGAGTACGGCCACCACGTCCAGGACCTGCTCGGGATCGAGGGCAAGGTGAACCACTCCCGGACCGGAGCGTCCTCGGACTCGTTACGGCTCGAGCTGCAGGCCGATTGCTTCGCCGGGGTATGGGCGAACCACGCCACGACGGTGCCTGCCAGCAACGGCCGGCCCTTCATCGAGGACCTGACCCAAGCCGACATCAACGCCGCGCTGGACACCGCCGGACGGATCGGCGACGACTGGATCCAGTCACATCTGGGCAGCGGCCAGGTCGACCAGAGCAGCTTCACCCATGGCTCGTCGGCGCAGCGGAAGAAGTGGTTCGGAACCGGCTACCGCGGCGGCGATCCGAACGGCTGCAACACCTTCAGCGCGAGCAGCCTGGGCTGAAGGCGATGAGCCGAAAGGACGGCGACGCCGCCGATGGGCTCCGGCTTCCGTCGACCACGCTGTTTCTGCTGATGTCGCTGGACGGCAAGATCTCTACCGGCCCCACCGGCGACCGGGATTTCGACAGGGACCTGCCTCTGATACCGGGAATCTGCGACGGGCTCGCGCGGTACTACCAACTAGAGCGCGAGACCGACCTCGTCTCACTCATCACCGGCAAAGTACTTGCGAAGGTGGGCTGGAATGACCCGAAGGAGCGCATCGACCCGACACCGGTGGCCTTCGTGGTGGTGGACAACGCACCGCACCTGACCTAATTGGGCCTACGAAATCTGCTGAGGCACTGCAGCAGATTGGTCGTGGTCACGACGAACGCCGGGCACCCGGCTTTCGGCATACCGGACCCGAAGCTCGTGACCCGCTACTACAACCCGAAGATCGACTTCGTCGACCTCTTCGGCTCCCTCCAGCACGAGGGTGTCGACCGGTTGACTGTCCAGTCCGGTGGTCAACTCAACGCGGTGCTGTTGCGCGCGGGGCTGATCGACCGGGTGTCGGTGACGGTGGCACCGCTCCTGGTGGGAGGGGGGACACGCCCACCCTGGTCGACGGGCCGGGCGCACCGCCGGGAAGCCACTTGGTGCAGCGACCTCGATTGAGGCTGGTAAAGGCCACGCCGCTGGAGCACAGCTATCTGCACCTGGAATACGACATCATCGACTCGCTCGCCGCTCGGACGGCCGCGAGTCCTGAGTAACGAGTCCTGAGTAACAAGGCACTCGGGGCCGTACGGCAACCTCAGACGTTGAAGCCGAGCGCGCGGAGCTGCTCGCGGCCGTCGTCGGTGATCTTGTCCGGGCCCCACGGCGGCATCCAGACCCAGTTGATCTTCATGGCGCTGGCCAGCGGCTTGGGACCGCCGGTGAGCGCGCTCTGCGCCTGCTCCTCGATGACGTCGGTCAACGGGCACGCCGCCGAGGTGAGCGTCATGTCGACCGTCACGGTGGCGTCATCGGCGATGTCGAGGCCATAGATAAGGCCCAGATCAACGACGTTGATCCCGAGCTCGGGATCGACGACGTCCCGCAGCGCCTCTTCCACATCGTCGCGTGAGGGCACCGGCAAGGTGGTCATCTCGGTCATTGCTACTCCCCTGTCCGGGCTTCCGTCGCGGTAGCGACAGAGTTGTCCGTCGCGGCAGCGACGGCTGACTTCATGGCCATCCAACCCAGCAGCGCGCACTTCACCCGCGCCGGGTACTTCGACACACCCTCGAACGCCACCGCGTCGTCGAGCGCCTCGGCATCGTCCTCGCTCAGCGTGCTGTGCCCCTGGGACTGCATCAGCTCCAGGAACTTCTCTTGCAGGTGCAGCGCCTCGTCGACCGGCGTGCCCACCACCAGGTCACTCATCACCGAGGTCGACGCCTGGCTGATCGAGCACCCCTCGCCGACCCACCCGAGTTCCGCGATCTCGCCGTCGGCCACCCGGACCCGCAGGGTGACCTCGTCGCCGCAGGTCGGGTTGACGTGGTGGACCTCGGCGTCGAAGGGCTCGATGTCGCCGCGGTGCTGCGGGTTCTTGTAGTGGTCGAGGATGATCTGCTGGTACATCGAATCCATCGACAGGCTCATCCGAACATCTCCTGTACTCGTGCCAACCCGGCCACCAGCGCGTCGACCTCACCGAGAGTGGTGTAGATGCCGAACGAGGCGCGGGTAGTCGCGGAGATTCCGTAACGGACGCACACCGGCCGGGCGCAGTGGTGCCCGGCACGCACGGCGATGCCCTGCTCGTCCAGCAGCTGGCTCACGTCGTGCGGGTGGATGCCCTTCATCGTGAACGAGATCGTCGCGCCACGGTCGACCGGATCGCTCGGTCCGATGATGGTCAGCCCCGGGACCTTGGCGAGGGCGGTCAGGGCGTAGGCGGTCAACTCGTCCTCGTGCGCCTGGATCGCGCTCATGCCGATCGCGCTGACGTAGTCGATGGCCGCGCCGAGCCCGATCGCCTCGGCGATCATCGGGGTGCCGGCCTCGAACCGGTGCGGCGGCAGCGCGTACGTGGTGCCGGTCATGTCGACGGTCTCGATCATCTCGCCGCCGCCCATGAAGGGCGGCAGCTCGGCGAGAAGCTCGTAACGGCCCCAGAGCACGCCGACGCCGGTCGGGCCGTACAGCTTGTGGCCGGTGAAGCCGACGAAGTCGACCCCGAGGGCCTGGACGTCCAGCGGCCGGTGTGGCGCGGACTGTGCCGCGTCGAGGATGGTGAGCGCTCCGACAGCCTTCGCGCGAGCGACGATCCGCGCCACCGGGTTCACCGTGCCCAGGGCGTTGGACTGGTGTACGAACGAAACCACCTTGGTGTGCTCGTCGATCCGCTCTTCGATCGCTGCCTCGACCAGCCGCCCGTCGGCATCGATGGGGATGTAGCGAAACTCGGCACCGGTCCGCTGCGCCAGCAGCTGCCAGGGCACCAGGTTCGAGTGGTGCTCCATCTCGGTGACGACGATGTTGTCGCCGGGGCCGATTCTGAATCTTTCAGCACCGATCGTCGTTGTGGCGTTAGACAGCGAGTACGCCAGCAGGTTCAGCGACTCCGAGATGTTCTTGGTGAAGATCACCTCGTCGCGGCGCGGGGCGTTGATAAATGCCGCGACCTTGTCCCGCGCTGCCTCGAAAAGCGTCGTGGCCTCGGACCCGAGCGTGTGTACCGCACGCGCGACGTTGGCATTGTGCTGCGAGTAATAGTCCTCGAGCGCATCCAGCACAGCTTGCGGCTTCTGCGAGGTGTTCGCCGAGTCGAGGTAGACCAACGGCACCCCGTGCACCTGACGGGTCAGAATCGGGAAGTCCTTGCGAATGGCTTCTACATCAAGGGTGTTGAGCACGTATGCACCGCCTCCGCTTGCTGAAACTGCTGGTTCCGCCGCCGAATTCCCTTCCGGCGACGGCTCCAGGCATGGCTAGATGGACGCCGGCTCGACGAGGGCCGGCTCGTTCACGCCGTAGCTGGCGTAGCCGTTCGTCTCGAGCTTCTCGGCCAGTGCGGCACCACCGGACTCGACGATGCGGCCGTCGAAGAACACGTGCACGAAGTCGGGCTGGATGTAGCGCAGGATCCGGGTGTAGTGGGTGATCAACAGCGTGCCGATGCCCGTTTCGCGAACCCGGTTCACGCCCTCGCTGACAACCCGCAGCGCGTCCACGTCGAGGCCGGAGTCGGTCTCGTCCAGAATGGCGATCTTGGGCTTGAGCAAGGCCATCTGCAGGATCTCGTGGCGCTTCTTCTCACCGCCGGAGAAACCCTCGTTGACGTTGCGCTCGGCGAACGCCTTGTCCATCTCGAGGTCACTCATCGCGCTGTTGACCTCTTTGACCCAGGTGCGCAGCTTCGGCGCCTCGCCGCGGACCGCGGTCGCCGCGGTGCGCAGGAAGTTCGACACCGACACGCCGGGAACCTCGACGGGGTACTGCATCGCCAGAAACAGCCCGGCGCGGGCGCGTTCGTCCACGGCCATCTCGAGGACGTTCCGGCCGTCGAGCAGCACCTCGCCGCTGGTCACGGTGTACTTCGGGTGACCAGCGATGGAGTACGCCAGCGTCGACTTGCCGGAGCCGTTGGGGCCCATGATGGCGTGCGTCTCGCCGGAGCTGACCGTGAGATTCACTCCCTTGAGGATCGGGGTGTCCTCGACGGCGACGTGCAGGTCGCGGATTTCGAGCTCGGACATGACTAGTTCTCCTCTTTCGGGGCATTCAGATCTGCATAAACGGCGCCGTCGATCACGGATGTCTCGTACACGGCAACCGGTCGCGTCGCCGGCGGCCCGGTCGGCTTGCCACTGCGCAGGTCGAACCGCGACCCGTGCAGCTCACACTCGATGGTGCAGTCGGTGACCTCGCCATCGGACAGCGGGTAGTCGGCGTGCGAGCAGACGTCCTCGATCGCGAACACCTCGTCACCGACCCTCACCACGGCGACGTCGGCCTCGTCCAGCTCGACCCGAAGGGCGGTGCCGGGTGTGAGATCTGCCAGCGCACAGAGCCGGGTGCTCACTCCTCGCTCCCGGCCACCGCCGGCGCACCGCCGAGCCGGGCGTCGATGGTGTCCATCAGCCGGTCGTGCAGGGCGGGAACCTTGATCCGGTCGATGATGTCGGCGAAGAACCCGCGCACCACCAGCCTGCGAGCCGCGTCGGCCGGAATGCCTCGTGACTGCAGGTAGAACAGCTGCAGGTCGTCGAAGCGCCCGGTCGCGCTGGCGTGGCCGGCGCCGGCGATCTCACCGGTTTCGATCTCGAGGTTGGGTACCGAGTCGGCCCGCGCGCCGTCGGTCAACAGCAGGTTGCGGTTCAGCTCGTAGGTGCTGGTGCCGATGGCGTCCGGACGGATGCGCACGTCGCCGATCCAGACGGTGCGCGAGGTGTCACCGTCGAGGACGGACTTGTAGACGACGTTGGAGCTGCACTGCGGCACGGCGTGGTCGACGTACAGCCGGGCCTCCTGGTGTTGGTTGTCACCGGCGAAGGACAACCCGTACAGCTCGGCCGATCCACCCGGTCCGGCGTAGGTCACCGTCGGGTTCAACCGGACGACATCCCCGCCGAGGTTGACGGCGAGGTGGGTGTAGCCGGCGTCCCGACCGACCCTCGCCGCGTGCGCGGCGACGTGCACCGCTCCGGCGTCCCAGTCCTGCACGCTGATCAACGTGAGCCGGGCGCCGTCGCCGACCAGCACCTCGACGTTCGCCGCGACGGTGACCTCACCCAGGTGGTCCATCACCACGGTGGCCGAGCTGTGAGCACGGGCGTCGATGACGAAGTAACCGTAGTTCAGCCCGGGCTTGCCGACGGAGCGCAGCGTGATGGGCCCGGTCAGTTCGGCGTTCGCGTCGATGGTCACCAGCACCACCTGCGCGACGTGGGCCGCGACCAGCGCGCTGACCCGGTCGCCCGGCGTCAGCGCGGTGCCCACCAGCGGGTGGTCGCGGCTGACGGACGTCAGGGTCACACCCTCGGGCAGCTCGCTCTCGAAGCGGAACGTGTCCTCGGACTCGAACGGCTGGAACAGCGGCCGCAGCTTGCGCAGCGGACTGAACCGCCAGTCCTCCTCGCGGCCGGTGGGCACGCCGAAGTCGTCCGGGTTCCGCGAGGTGAAGCGCTCTGCCGGCGAGCCGGTCCCGGTGGTCGTACCCGGAGCGCCGTGGCTGTGCGCCCCGGCGTCGGGTGCCTGCAGTTCTGATCCGGCCTGCGGTTCTGATTCGGTACGTGTAGCAGTCACTTGTTAGCCGACCGCGCCTTCCATCTGAAGTTCGATGAGCCGGTTCAGCTCAAGGGCATATTCCATCGGCAGCTCACGGGCGATGGGCTCGACGAAGCCGCGCACGATCATGGCCATCGCCTCGTCCTCGGACAGGCCCCGGCTCATCAGGTAGAAGAGCTGGTCGTCGCTGACCTTGGACACCGTGGCCTCGTGTCCCATCGACACGTCGTCCTCGCGGACGTCGACGTAGGGGTAGGTGTCCGAGCGGCTGATGGTGTCGACCAGCAGCGCGTCGCACTTGACCGTGGACTTGCTGTGGTGAGCGCCGGGCTCGACCTGCACCAGGCCGCGGTAGGACGTCCGGCCACCCGCCCGGGCAACCGACTTCGAGATGATGGTCGAGGACGTGTACGGCGCGGCGTGCACCATCTTGGCGCCGGCGTCCTGGTGCTGGCCTTCGCCCGCGAACGCGATCGAGAGCACCTCACCCTTGGCGTGCTCGCCGGTCATCCAGACCGCCGGGTACTTCATGGTCACCTTGGAGCCGATGTTGCCGTCGACCCACTCCATCGTGGCACCCTCCTGGGCGACCGCGCGCTTGGTGACCAGGTTGTACACGTTGTTCGACCAGTTCTGGATGGTGGTGTAACGGCACCGGCCACCCTTCTTGACGATGATCTCGACGACCGCCGAGTGCAGTGAGTCCGAGGAGTAGATCGGCGCGGTGCAGCCCTCGACGTAGTGCACGTAGGCGTCCTCGTCGATGATCATCATGGTGCGCTCGAACTGCCCCATGTTCTCGGTGTTGATCCGGAAGTAGGCCTGCAGCGGGATGTCGACGTGGACGCCCTTGGGCACGTAGATGAACGAGCCACCCGACCACACGGCGGTGTTCAGCGCGGCGAACTTGTTGTCACCGGACGGGATGACGGTGCCGAAGTACTCCTTGAAGAGGTCTTCGTGCTCGCGCAGCGCGGTGTCGGTGTCCAGGAACAGGACGCCCTGCTCCTCGAGGTCTTCGCGGATCTTGTGGTAGACGACCTCGGACTCGTACTGGGCGGCGACGCCGGAGACCAGCCGCTGCTTCTCGGCCTCGGGGATGCCCAGCTTGTCGTAGGTGTTCTTGATGTCGGTCGGCAGGTCGTCCCAGGTCGCGGCCTGCTTCTCGGTCGAGCGCACGAAGTACTTGATGTTCTCGAAGTCGATTCCGGACAGGTCCGAACCCCAGTTGGGCATGGGCTTCTTGCGGAAGATCTCCAGAGCCTTCAGCCGTCGCTCCAGCATCCACTCAGGCTCGTTCTTCAGCGCCGAGATGTTGCGGACGACGTCCTCGTTCAGGCCACGACGCGCAGTCGATCCCGCTACGTCGGTGTCTGACCAACCGAATTTGTACGTCGACAGTGCATCGATCTGCTCGCCCTGCGTCTGAACGCGCTCTGCTGCTGTGGTCACTATGTGCCTCCCAGGCTGGGATAACTGCTGTTAGCGGCTTGACTTGCCTGTGTCCGAACATCCCCGTCAGGGCTGCTCGGCTGTAACGGTGTCTTGCGGAATCTGGCTGCCGTGCGGGATATGGGTGGTGCACACGCCGTCGCCATGGGCGATGGTCGCGAGTCGTTGGACGTTCGCGCCGAGCACGTCGGCCAGCGCCCGGGTCTCTGCCTCGCACAGCTCCGGGAACTCCGCGGCCACGTGGGCCACCGGGCAGTGGTGCTGGCAGATCTGGGTGCCGTGGCCGGCCGGCGTCGCCTTCGCGGCGTAGCCCTCGTCGGTGAGGGCAGCCGCTACCAGCGAGGCCCGCTCGCGCTGACCGGCCAGGTCATCTTCGGCGGTGGGTCCGCCGGCGGTCGCTGCGGTGGTCAGCCTGGCATCGATGCGGGCGGCCAGGGTGTGGGCGCGATGGTCGGCGAAGGCGGTCACCGCACGCTCGCCGCCGGTCTCGCGCAGGTAGCGCAGCGCGGTCGAGGCGAGGTCGTCATAGGCGTGGCCGAAACTCGCCCGGCCGACGTCGGTGAGCTGGTAGGCCCGAGCCGGACGGCCACGCCCGCGCGGGTGAAGTGCGGAGACTCGGGGCTCGACGTCGACGAAGATGCCATCGACGACCAGGGCGTCCAGATGGCGGCGGATCGCGGCGGCCGAGAGTTCCAAACGCTCGGCGAAGGCGGCGGCGGTCAGCGGGCCGGATTCCTGCGCGAGCCGGACGACCGCGTCCCTGGTCCGTCCCTCCGAGGCGGGTGTGGTGACAGCGCGTCCTGCGGGCGCCACAGTGGCAACCTCAGCGGACCGGGTCATTTTCACAAGACAAGTATGACGTATTTCCGCGCGGGATCACAGTTGGGGGACGCCAGCGCGATTCCGGTCTCACCTGCGGCACGCGGTAGGTTTTCTCACCGTGCTGTATCGCGCTGCTGAGCTGACCGTATCGCCCCTGCTGCGCACCTATTTTCGTCCCCATGCGACCGGGCAGCAGCACGTACCGCGCACCGGCCCGGCGATCATCGCGGCCAACCACCTGTCCGCCGCCGACGAGGTCTTCACGCCCATCACGGCCGGCCGGCAGGTGATCTACTTCGCCAAGGCCGAGTACTTCACCGGCTCCGGAGTGCGCGGCAAGGTGAGCGCCTGGGGGTTCCGCGAGTTCGGCCACGTCCCGGTCGACCGCAGCAATCCGCGCGCCGCGGCGTCGACCATCGACGTCGGGGTCGAGCTGCTCGCGGCGGGCAAGGCCCTGGGCATCTATCCCGAGGGCACCCGCTCCCCCGATGGCCGGCTGCACAAGTTCCGCACCGGAGTGGCCCGGCTGGCCCTGCGCTCGGGCGCCCCCGTCGTCCCGGTCGGCCTGGTCGGCACCCAGCACGTGCTCGCCCCCGGTGATCCGCGCTGGCATCGCGAGCCCGTCGAGGTGCACTATGGCTCGGCCCTGGACTTCTCCGGCCGGCCCGAGGACGAGCGGTCCGCACGGGTGCTGCGCGAGGTCACCGAGACCATCCGCGAGGCCGTCCAGCGGCTGTCGGGCCAGGAGTACGTCGACGCGTACGGCAGCTCCGTGAAGGCCGCCGAATGACCGCGGTGTTTCGCCGATCACCCCGGCCGACCTGCGCACGGCGGGATCACAGCGCGGCTACCTAGACTCAGGGAGTGCCCGTCCCTGCCGTCGAGATCCGCGATCTCGTCAAACGCTATGCCGGACGGGCCGTCGTGGACTCCATCTCGCTCACCGTGCCCCGTGGCCAGCTGCTCGCGCTGCTGGGCACCAACGGGGCCGGCAAGACCACGACCATCGAGATCTGCGAGGGGTTCCGGCGCGCCGACAGCGGCTCGGTCCGGGTGCTCGGCCTCGATCCGGTGGCCGACGGCGCGCGGTTACGTCCCAAGGTCGGCGTGATGCTGCAGGACGGCGTCGGCGGCTACACCGGCGCCAGGGCGCTGGAGCTGCTGCAACTGTTCGGCAGCTACGCCGCCCATCCGCTGGACGCGGTCGGGCTGCTGGACCTGGTGGGCCTGGCCGGTGCGGCACGGACCCCGGTCAAGCGGCTCTCCGGTGGTCAGCAGCAGCGGCTGTCACTGGCGATGGCGCTGATCTCGCGGCCGGAGCTGCTGTTCCTGGACGAGCCCACCACCGGCATGGACCCGCAGGCGCGCCACACCACCTGGGACCTCATCCGGCGGTTGCGGGCGGACGGCGTCAGCGTGGTGCTCACCACCCACTACCTGGACGAGGCCGAAGAGCTCGCCGACAACGTGATCATGCTGCACGCGGGGCGCATCGTGGCCGAGGGCAGCCCCGCTGAGCTGACCCGCACCAACGCCGTCGGCCAGGTCCGCTTCTCGGCCCGCCGCGGCCTTCCGGTCGAGCGCCTGCGCGACGCCCTGCCGGTCGGCAGCGCGGTCACCGAGGTCGCTCCCGGGCACTATCTGGTGTCGGCCGAGGTGACCCCGGAACTGCTCGCCGCGGTGACCTCGTGGTGCGCGTCCCAGCAGGTGCTCGCCGAGGGACTGACCGTGGAGCGCCGCAGCCTGGAAGACGTCTTCCTCGCCCTCACCACGGCCGAGGGAGCCCGATGACGAGCTTCGCGCCCGCGCCCGGCGCCGCTCCGACCGCCGCGATGCTGGCCGCGCAGACCCGGATGGAACTCCGGCTGCTGCTGCGCAACGGCGAGCAGGTCGGGCTGACGCTCGTCATTCCGCTGCTGCTGGAGTTCTTCTTCAACCTGCCGCTGCTGTACTCCCTGGACGCGCCGCGCCGCATCGATTTCGTCGTGCCCTCGGTGCTCGCCCTCGCGGTGATGAGCGCCTCGTTCACCGGCCTGGCAATCGGAACCGGCTTCGAGCGAAAGTACGCCGTGCTCAAGCGGCTCGGGGCGACGGCGCTCTCGCGGCCGGTGCTGCTGCTGGGCAAGACCTGTGCCGTCCTGCTGCTGCAGCTCCTGCAGGCCGTCCTGATCTGCCTCTTCGGGCTGGTGCTGGGCTGGCATCCCACCGGCGATCCGGTGTGGGCGGTGCTGCTGATCGTGCTGGGGACCTTCACATTCGGCGGCTTGGGGCTGCTGCTCGCGGGCACGGTCCGCGCCGAGATCACCCTCGCGGCGGCCAACCTGGTCTGGCTGGTGCTGCTTTTCGCCGGTGGCATCGCCATCCCGCTGAGCAGGTATCCCAGCGCGGCGGCGGACGTGCTGCGGTTCCTGCCCTCGGCCGCGCTGTCCGACGGGCTTCACGAGGTTCTGGAACACGGCCAGGGCCTGCCGGTCCGGGCGGTGCTCACCCTGCTGGTCTGGGCAGCTCTGGCACTGCCTGCCGCCGCTCGCTGGTTTCGATGGGAATGACGATGCTGGAGTGGATTCGCAGGCCTGTCGTGCTGACCCGAGTCGCGCTCGCCGCGGTGCTGGCGAACATCGTCATCGTGGTGACCGGCGGCGCGGTGCGGCTCACCGGCTCGGGGCTCGGCTGCCCGACCTGGCCCTCATGCACCAAGGGCTCGCTGACCCCCACCAGGGAGTACGCGATCCACGGCATCATCGAGTTCACCAACCGGCAGCTCACGTTCGTGCTGAGCGCGGTCGTGCTCGCGACCCTGACCCTCGCGCTGCTGCAGCGCCGGCAGCGGGGTCTGGCCGTGCTGCTCGCGGCCAGTATCCCGGCGCAGGCGGTGCTGGGCGGCATCACCGTGCTCACCAAGCTCAACCCCTGGCTGGTCGCAGCTCACTTCCTGCTGTCCATGGCGATCATTGCGGTCGCCTTCGCGTTGTGGTGGCGGCTACAACACGAGCCGGCTCCCCGGTTACGGCACGAGCCGGTCCCTCGCGCCGCCGACCGGCCCGGGTGGGCCGGCAGCCTGCGCGGGGCGGCACTGGTGCTCGCCCTGCTGACGGCGGCCGTGCTCGCCATCGGCGCGGTGGTCACCGGCAGCGGGCCGCACGCCGGTGACAAGGGCGCGACCCGGCGCATCGACCTCACCCCGTCCTCGGTGACCCAGCTGCACGCCGACGTGGTGATGCTGCTGATCGGCGTCACCATCGGATTCGCGGTCCTCGCCCGGGCGGCCGGCGCGTCGGAGCGGCTTCAGCGCGCCGCCCGGATCCTGCTCGGTGTCGAACTGGCGCAGGGCGTCATCGGCTTCGTCCAGTACTTCACGCATGTTCCGGCCCTGCTCGTCGGCATCCACATGCTCGGCGCCTGCCTGGTGTGGGTCAGCGCCCTGTGGGTGTTCGCCGCGACCGGCTCAGTTGTCACCGGCTCAGTTGCTGGAACGCCGGCGCACTGGCACGAGGCGGTCGACGGGGGCGCCACCCCCGGTCGGTGGGATCGCTCCGGTTCGACGGCTGCAACACCTTCACTCACCCGGCAGCACGGTCGGCGCTAGCGCGTCAGCGCTTCGCGTCAGCCTTCACCACGGGCGTCGGCGTACCCGCCGCGGATGGCGGAGCCGAGGTGGCCGGCGTAGTGGCCGACACCGAGGGCGAGGTGCTGGTCGTGACCGGCGTACTGGTGCTTGCCACGCCCGAGGGGCTGGTGCTGGGTGACGTGCTGGCGGCAGGCGCGGTGGCGGTCGCCGTGACTGTGCGGGTCGCCGTGGATGCGCTCGGCACCGGAGCCGGCGCGGACGACGATGGCGGCCGCGACGTCGGCGCGGTGCTGGACGGGGCGGCGCTGGATCGGGCGGCGCTGGACGGCGCGGCACTGGACGGCGCGGCACTGGACGGCGCGGCACTGGACGGCGCGGCACTGGAGGGCGCGGTCGCGCTGCTCGCGGAAAAGGTCTGGACCGGCGCCTCCGACGGGACGGCGCTGGAACTGCGCACGATCGGCTGCGGGCTGCGCGTCGGACTGGGCGCCACCGGTGACTCGACCGCGGTCGGGGCAGTCACCGTAGCCGGTGCGGGTGCCGGGCTGGAATGCCGTGACAGCAGAACACCCTCGAGCCCCACGGCCGCGGCGAGCAGCACGCTTGCCGCGGCCAGCAGCCCTCGCAGCCGCCGGTGCGTGCCCGACTCCGGGGCAGGCTCGGGTGCCCACCCGGTGGCCCATTCGGTGGCCGGCATCTGGTGAGCTACCGGTGTTGCGCTGCCGCCAGGCACGATGCCCTGGGCGAACGCGGGCTGCCCGGAGCCCACCGGCGCGTCGAACAGAGCCGCATCAGCGATCGCCGCTGCCGAGCCCAGACCTCCGACCGAGGCGGTTCCGGAGTGGTCCACCGCGGCGACCTCGGCGGTCGGTGCGAAGTCAGCGCCGGCAAGCGGCAGCGAGGCGAAACGTCCGGCGCGCAGTGTCCGGCCCACGTCGGCGGCGCTCGGGCGCAGCTCCGGCTCCATCGCGGTCATCGCCTGCAGCAGGCCGGGCCACGGCGCCGGGAAGTGCTCGGGTATCTCGGGCGAACGCTCGAGCCGGGCGGTCACGGCGTCCAGCACGCTGCCCCGGTAGGCCCGGACGCCGGTCAGCGCCTCCAGCAGAACCAGGCCGAGCGCGTAGACGTCGGCGGCGGGTCCCACATCGGCGCCGCGCGCCTGCTCCGGCGCCAGGTAGGTCGCGGTACCGACCATGAAGTCCACGCTGGTGAGCCGCTCGCTGCCCAGCAACCGGACGATGCCGAAGTCCGACAGCCGCGCCCGGACGGCGGCGTCACCGGACACCCCGTCCACACCGAGCAGGATGTTCGCAGGTTTGATATCGCGGTGCACCATGTCCTGCGAGTGCACGTAGCCGAGGGCGTCCGCCAGTTGCCCGGCGATCTCGGCGGCCTCGTCCGGCGGCAGGGGCGCCTCCGCGATGCGGGCGGCGAGGCTGGGACCGTGCACCAGTTCCATCACCAGAAAGGCCGGCTCGCCGCCCTCGCCGATCGATCCGTCGAAGAGCGTGATGAGGTTCGGATGGCTCAGCCGGGCCAGTGCCTGCAGCTCGACGCTCTGGCGCTGCGGGCCGCCCGCGCTGTTGTCGGGGTCGATATGGTGGCGGAACACCTTGACCGCGACGTCACGGGCCAGCAGCTCGTCGGTGGCCCGGAACACCTCCGCCATTCCACCGGCGCCGATGCGCTCGTGAATGCGGTAGCGCCCACCCAGCAGCCATCCCGCCGGGCGCGTCTCAGCCGGTTCGGGCGGGTCCGGTGGACCAACGGCGGAAATCGCCTCGGTGCGCGGCCCGGGGTCAGCATCATCAGAGGTCATGTCGGAAATGACTCCCCCAGCTGTCGAACGGGTGCAGTGCGCTCAACATACCTATCGACAACATCAACCGGGATCGAAGGGTTTCCGGACACCATCGGGCCGCGATTCGGGTTCGGCCGCCACCGGATCAGAGCAGGCGGCTCAGCGAGTAGATGACCAGGCCCACCAGCGAGCCCACCACGGTGCCATTGATGCGGATGAACTGCAGATCCCGACCCACCTGCAGCTCCAGCCGCTTCGAGGTGGACTCGGCGTCCCAGCGCGAGACTGTGTGGGTGATCACGCCGGTCAGCTCCCCGGCGTAGTGCGTGAGCACGTGCCGCATCACACCCAACAACCACCGGTCGCACTTGGCCTGCAGGTCCGCGTCCGTGCTCAGCGCCGATCCGGTCTGGCGGATGACAGACACGCCAACCCGGCGCAGCTCCGAGTCCGGGTCCACGGCTGCCTCGAGCACGGCCCGCTTCAGCGGCGTCCACAGTGACATCAGGGCGTTGCGTACCGCCGGGTGGTCCAGCAGCTCGGACTTCCACTGTTCCAGCCGGTCCGAGGCATGCGGATCGGTACGCAGCGCCTCGGCGTAGTCGCGCAGCCGCTGGTCGAACTGCTTGCGCAACGCATGGTCGGGATCGCCCGCCACATCGGCCAGGAAGTTCTGGACGCTGGCGAAGAGCCGGTTGAAGACCTTGCCGTCCACCCAGCTCGGCACCCATTCGGGTGATTCCTCGGCCACTCGCTGCCGGAACAGGTCGCGGTTGTCCTCCAGGAATCGCATCAGCGACTTCAGGCCCTCACTCAGCAGGACCTGGTGCTGGTCCCCTTCCACTGCGAGGTCGAGCACCTTCGCGACCACCGGCGCGGCGGGCAGCCGGCGCAGCTGCGCGTCGGCGAAGCGTCCGATCGATTCCCTGATGTCGTCGTCGGCGAGGACGGTGTTCGCCCCGGCCACGGCGACCCCGAACTCAGCGGCCAGCTGCTCGGGCCGATCCGGCGCGCAGAGCCACTCCCCGATCCGGCGCGGGATCTCCGCCGCCTGCAGCCGCGGCCCGACCACCTCGGGTGTCAGGAAGTTCTGCTGGACGAAGTCACCCAGGCTCTCGCCGATCTGGTCCTTCTTGCGCGGGATGATCGCGGTGTGCGGGATCGGCACGCCCAGCGGATGGCGGAACAGCGCGGTCACCGCGAACCAGTCCGCCAGGCCACCCACCATGGCAGCCTCGCTGGCGGCCTGGACGAACGGCCACGCGCCGTGGTCATCGCCTATCACCTTGCAGAGCACGAACACGACCGCCGCCAGCACCAGGGCGCCGGTGGCGACGAGCTTCATCCGGGTCAGGGCCGCCCCACGGGCCGCGTCGCCGGCTGCAGAGGGGATCAGCAGCGCCGAGGACTGATCGGCCATCTCAGGTCGTCCCCGGGAATGTGGTGAGAGGTCGGGTCACCCGGCTGATCGTACGGGCGCGCGGCCGGACGCCGGTGCCTGCTGGCCATCGGTCAGCGCAGGAACGTGTCCACCGCGACGGCCACGAACACGAAGGCCAGGTAGCTGTTGGAGAAGTGGAACAGCCGCATCGGCTTTCCGGCCTCGCCGCGCTTGGTGGCCGCGTTGAGCCGGTACGCCTCGATGAGTAGTCCCGCACCGGCCAGCAGCGCGAGCACGCCGTACACCCAGCCGGTGGCAAGCGGCCACAACACCAGCGAGGTGATCACGGTGAGCCAGGAATACCCCAGGATCTGCCGGCTGACCTGAGCCGGCGTGGCCACTACGGGCAGCATCGGCACTCCGGCGCGCGCATAATCCTCGCGATACCGGATCGCCAGCGCCCAGAAGTGCGGCGGCGTCCAGAAGAAGACGACACCGAACAGGACGACCGCTGCCCACGACAGCGAGTCCGTCACGGCCGCCCAGCCGATCAGGACCGGCATGCACCCCGCTGCCCCGCCCCACACGATGTTCTGCGGGGTGCGGCGCTTCAGCAGCACGGTGTAGACGATGACGTAGAAGCCGATCGCGAGGGCGGTGAGGCCGGCCGCCAGCCAGTTGGCGGTGAAGCCCATCAAGCCGACCGCGAACACCCCGAGCAGCACTCCGAAGATCAGTGCCCCGGTGGGTGAGACGTCATGGGTGGCCAGCGGGCGGTGCCCGGTCCGCCGCATCAGGGCGTCGATGTCGCGGTCCACGAAGCAGTTCAGGGCATTGGCGCTGCCGGCCGCGAGGGTGCCGCCGACCATTGTCACCAGCACCGTCCACCAGTCGGGCAGTCCGCGCGCCGCTAGCACCATGGCCGGCAGCGTGGTGACCAAGAGCAGTTCGATGATGCGTGGCTTCGTCAGCGCGACATACCCGCGGACGACGGTCATCGGGGTTCGGGGAGCGACTGCCGGGTCACCGACCTGGGTAGCGGCCACCGGCGTCTGCGTCACCAGATCAGCGTAACGCCCGCCCAACCCACCCGGCGCACGCGCACTAGTCCACCGTCCAGCGCGAGTAATCCCGAGTAATAAGGCCGTAATAGCGCCGATAAAGGTGCGACGTGCCTGCCGGGCAACCTGCGGCTCATACCGCGAGCGGCGAAAACACCAGCGCCCACCCGCCCACAACCTGTCGGAGAATGCGATTAGGCTGAAAATTGTCCCAGCTGGACCGTTGCTGGACCGTTCATAGAGCAGGAGAGGCACGTGACGAAGACCGCAACAGGCGTCGTTCAAACCTACCCCGAGTGGTGGACCGAACTGGATTCCAAGGCGGTGGACACTGCCAGGCTGCTGGCGGCGGATGCTGTGCAGAAGGTCGGCAACGGCCACCCCGGCACCGCGATGAGCCTCGCCCCGCTGGCGTACCTGCTCTTCCAGAAGATCATGCGGAACGACCCGACGGACCCGAACTGGGTGGCACGCGACCGCTTCGTGCTCTCCAACGGCCACGCCTCCCTGGCGCTCTACACCCAGCTCTACCTCAGCGGCTATGGTCTCGAGCTCGAGGATCTCAGGACCCTACGCACCTGGGGATCGCTGACGCCCGGTCATCCCGAGCACGGTCACACCTCCGGCGTTGAGGTCACCACCGGCCCGCTCGGCCAGGGTGTCGGCAACGCAGTCGGCTTCGCGATGGCGGCCCGTCGCGAGCGGGGGCTGCTGGATCCGGACACCGCTGCGGGTGAGTCGCCCTTCGACCACCACATCTACGTCATCGCCGGTGACGGCTGCCTCGAAGAGGGTGTCTCGGCAGAGGCCTCGTCGCTGGCGGGGCACCAGCAACTCGGCAACCTCACCCTGCTGTGGGACGACAACCACATCTCCATCGAGGACGACACGAACGTCGCCTTCTCCGAGGACGTGCTGAAGCGCTACGAGGCCTACGGCTGGCATGTCCAGTACGTCGACTCCGGCGAGGACGTCGCCGCTCTGGAAGCAGCTCTCGCGGCCGCTCGGGCCGAGACGAACCGGCCGTCGTTCATCGCCGTCCGCACCATCATCGGCTGGCCGGCCCCTACCAAGCAGAACACCGGTAAGGCGCACGGCTCGGCGTTGGGCGAGGACGAGATCCGCAAGACCAAGGAGATCCTCGGCTTCGACCCGAACCTCACCTTCGCGGTCGCGCCCGAGGTCGTCGAGCACACCCGCAAGGCCGTCGAGCGGGGCCGCAAGGCGCGCGCCGACTGGCAGCCGTCCTTCGATGCCTGGGCCGCGGACAACCCTGAGCGCAAGGCCCTGTTCGACCGGATGATCACCCGCAGCCTGCCCGCCGGCTGGACCGATGCCCTGCCGGAGTTCCCCACCGAGAAGGACGGCAAGGCCAACTCGATGGCCACCCGGGCCGCCTCGGGCAAGGTGCTCAACTCCCTCGCCGGCGTGCTCCCCGAGTTGTGGGGCGGCTCCGCCGACCTGGCCGAGAGCAACAACACCACGATGGAAGGCGAGCCGAGCTTCATCCCGGCCGACCGCCAGACCAAGACCTGGGAGGGCGGCCCGTACGGCCGGACACTGCACTTCGGCATCCGCGAGCACGCCATGGGCTCGATCATGAACGGCATCGCCCTGCACGGCGGGACGCGCGTGTACGGCGGCACCTTCCTCGTGTTCAGCGACTACATGCGGCCGCCGGTCCGGCTCGCCGCACTGATGCAACTGCCGACCATCTACGTCTGGACGCACGACTCCATCGGCCTCGGAGAGGACGGCCCGACCCACCAGCCGATCGAGCACCTGGCGTCATTGCGGGCCATCCCTGGTCTGGACGTCGTGCGGCCCGCGGACGCGAACGAGACGGCGGTGGCCTGGCGGACGGTGCTCGAGCACAACGACCGGCCCGCCGCCCTGGCCCTCTCGCGCCAAGGCTTGCCGGTACTCGAGGCAAGCAAGGTGACCAACGCCAGCAAGGGCGGTTACGTCCTCGAGGACGCCTCGACCGGCCTGCCCAAGGTCATCCTGATTGCGACCGGCTCCGAGGTCGGGCTCGCGCTCACCGCTCGCGAGCGGCTGGAAGCCGAGGGCACCCCCACCCGGGTCGTGTCGATGCCGTGCAAGGAGTGGTTCTACGCACAGGACCGCTCGTACCAGACCCAGGTACTGCCGTCGGTGGTCCGGGCCCGGGTCAGTGTCGAGGCCGGCGTATCAATGGGTTGGCGCGAGGTCGTGGGCGAGGCCGGCGAGATCGTGGCCCTCGACCACTTCGGGTCCAGCGCCGCGGCCAGCGTGCTGTTCGAGCAGTTCGGCTTCACCCCCGACACCGTCGTGGCGGCGGCGCACGCCAGCCTGGAGCGGGTCGGCGAGATCACCGGCACCACGACCGGCAGCTAGTAGTGATCAATCAGACCTCCGCAGCCCTTCGAAGGGAATTCTCATGAGCGACGCACTCGCCGATCTGTCGGCCCAAGGCGTATCCATCTGGCTCGACGACATCAGCCGTGAACGGCTCGTCAGCGGCAACCTGCAGCAGTTGGTCGACACCAAGCACGTCGTCGGGGTGACCAGCAATCCCTCGATCTTCCAGAAGGCGATGGAGGGAGCTGCGGACGGTGACTCCGCCTACGCCCAGCAGGTGCACGACCTCGCCGTCCGGGGCGTCTCACTGGAAGAGGCCGTGCGGCTGCTGACCTCCTACGACATTCGCTGGGCCTGTGACGTGCTCCGGCCGGTCTATGACGCCACCGACGGCCAGGACGGCCGGGTGTCGATCGAGGTCGACCCGCGGATTGCTCACGACAGCGACAAGACGACCGCCGAAGCCACCGCGCTGTGGTGGCTCGTCGACCGCCCGAACGTGATGATCAAGATCCCGGCGGCCGAGGCCGGGCTGCCGTCCATCGCCGCCGCGACCGCGGCCGGTATCAGCGTCAACGTCACGCTGATCTTCTCCATCGAGCGCTACCGCAAGGTGATGCAGGCCTACCTGAGCGGTCTGAAGCAGGCTCGCGAGGCCGGTATCGACCTGTCCAGCATCCGCTCGGTGGCGTCCTTCTTCGTCTCCCGGGTCGACACCGAGATCGACAAGCGGCTGGACAAGATGGGCACCGACGAGGCCAAGGCCGTCCGCGGTAAGGCCGCGATCGCCAACGCCCGGCTGGCCTACCAGGCCTTCCAGGAGGTCTTCGCCGGCCCAGAGTGGGACGAGCTCAAGTCGGCCGGCGCCCATGTGCAGCGCCCGCTGTGGGCTTCGACCGGCGTCAAGGACCCGACCTATGACGACACCATGTACGTCACCCAGCTGGTCGCCAAGGACACCGTGAACACCATGCCGGAGGCGACCCTGAACGCGGTGGCGGACCACGGCGTCATCAGCGGTCCGACCGCGGACTCGGGCTACGACGACGCGCGCAAGGTCGTCAGCGACCTCTCGTCGCTGGGCATCGAGCTGCAGGAAGTCACCGAGCTGCTGGAGTCCGAGGGCGTCGACAAGTTCATGGACTCCTGGGCCAGCCTGCTCCAAGGCGTCCAGAAGCAGCTGACCGCCGGTGCCGAGAAGGCCGACAACGGCGATCCCGGCAAGGCCGGCAACGCCGACAAGTCCGGTGCGGCCGGCGCATGAGCGTGCCTTCGGAAGCCGGTGGCGTGCGGCTCGAACTGATCTGCGGTGATGAGGCCGCCTACTCCAGCACGCTCGACCAGCTGGTGTCGGACCACGTGGCCAGCAGGATGACGTCCCAGGACCCGACTCTGTGGGGCCCGGACGCCGAGTCCGAGGCGGGCAAGCGGCTGTCCTGGGTGTCCCTGGGTGAATCCTCACGCCCGCTGGTCGATGAGATCACCGCACTGCGCGACGAACTCCTCGCCGAGAACGTCGACCACATCGTGCTCGCCGGCATGGGCGGCAGCTCCCTGGCTCCTGAGGTCATCTGCGCCACCGCCGGCGTCGAGCTCGTGACCCTGGACACCACCGACCCGGGCCAGGTCGCGGCCGCGCTCGCCGACAGCCTCGACCGCACGCTGCTGGTGGTGTCGAGCAAGTCCGGCGGCACGGTGGAGACCGACTCGCACCGCCGCGCGTACGAGAAGGCGTTCACCGACCAGGGCATCGACCCCACCCAGCGGATCGTCGTCGTGACCGACCCCAGCTCGCCGCTACAGCAGACTGCTGAGGACGCCGGCTACCGCAAGGTCTTCCTGGCCGACCCGGACGTGGGCGGCCGGTACAGCGCGCTCACCGCCTTCGGCCTCGTGCCGACCGGCCTGGCCGGGGCTGACATCGGCCAGTTGCTGGACGAGGCGGTCGCGGTGTCGTCCGCGCTGGCCGCCGACGACGAGCACAACCCGGGGCTCCGGCTCGGGGCGCTGCTAGGCGTCGCGCACAACGGCGGCGCTGGTGCTTCCGGTTCAGACGGTGCTGGCTCCGACGATGCTGGCTCAGACGGTGCTGGCTCCGACAAAGTCGTATTTGCCGATGTGGGCTCGGGCATCACCGGTTTCGGTGACTGGGCCGAGCAGCTCATCGCCGAGTCGACCGGCAAGCTGGGTCTCGGCCTGCTGCCCGTTGTCGTCGAGAACTCCCGCGCGCCGGGCTTCGCCGACGCCAAGAAGGACGCCATCCCGGTGTACCTGGGCGGCGTCGAGGGCTCTCCGGAGCCTGCTTCCGGGTGGGCCGCCGGGGTTTCCGGCCCGCTGGGCGCCCAGCTGCTGCTGTGGGAGTACGCCACCGCTGTCGCGGGCCGCATCATCGGCATCAACCCGTTCGACCAGCCCAACGTCGAAGAGGCCAAGAAGCAGGCCCGGGCGCTGCTGGACGCCCCGGACCAGGGCAGCACCGAAGAGCCGCAGCTGACCGATGGCGCCGTCCAGGTCTTCGGCATGGGCTTCGACCTCTCGTCGGCGAGCACCCTGGCCGAGGCTCTGCAGGCCTTCTTCGCGACGGCGCCGGAACTCGGGTACGTCTCGGTGCAGGCCTATCTCGACCGGCACGCCGACCGTTCCGCCGCCGACCTGCGCAGCGCGGTGGCCTTGCGTACCGGCCTGCAGACCACCTTCGGGTGGGGGCCGCGATTCCTGCACTCCACGGGGCAGTACCACAAGGGTGGCCACCCCAACGGTGTCTTCCTCCAGATCACCGGCGCCGTGGCACGCGACCTGGCCGTGCCCGACCGCCCGTACACCTTCGCTTCGCTGCAACATGCCCAGGCCGCTGGTGACGCCACGGTGCTGGCCGACAAGGGACGTCCGGTGCTGCACCTGCACCTGATCGACCGTGCCGCGGGCATCGGGCAGCTCCTGGAAACCCTGTAAGGAGAACCCGTGAGTGTCACAGAAGAAGACCAATCACCCGCGATCAGCGCGGGTGACGGGCCGCAAATGCCCGCCGGGTTGCGCTCCAACCCGCTGCGAGATCCCGGCGATCGGCGCCTGCCGCGGGTGCCGGAGCCCTGCGCTCTGGTGGTCTTCGGCGTGACCGGGGACCTGGCCCGCAAGAAGCTGCTGCCGGCGATCTATGACCTGGCCAACCGCGGCCTGCTGCCGGCCGACTTCGTGCTGCTCGGCTTCGCCCGGCGTGACTGGGAGGACGGTGACTTCGAGACCCTGGCGAAGAACGCCGCCAAGCAGCACGCGCGGACCGACTGGAACGAAGAGGTCTGGTCCCGGCTGTCCGGTGACATCAAGTTCGTCGCCGGGTCCTTCGACGACGACGATGCCTTCGACACCCTGGCGACGACGCTGGACGACCTGCGCCAGAGCCATGGCATCAAGGGCAACGCTGCCTTCTACCTCTCGATCCCGCCGAGCCTGTTCCCGACGGTGCTCAAGCAGATGGAGCGGACGAAGATGGCCGACAACGCCGCGTCCGGTGGCTGGCGCAGGGTGGTCGTCGAGAAACCGTTCGGGCACGACCTGGCCAGCGCCAAGGAGCTGAACTCCCTCGTCGACGACGTCTTCACCGCCGACGACGTGTTCCGCATCGATCACTACCTCGGCAAAGAGACCGTCCAGAACCTGATGGCGCTCCGCTTCGCCAACCAGCTGTTCGAGCCGGTGTGGAACGCCAACTACGTCGACTCGGTTCAGATCACCATGGCCGAGGACGTCGGGATCGAGGGCCGGGCCGCGTTCTACGACGAGACCGGTGCTGCCCGCGACGTGCTGCAGAACCACCTGTTGCAGCTGCTGGCGCTCACCGCCATGGAAGAGCCGGTCGAGTTCACCGCCGAGGCCATCCGCACCGAGAAGATCAAGGTCTTACGGGCGATCCGGCTACCGAGCGACTTCGGTGCCTACGCGGTGCGCGGCCAGTACGAGCAGGGCTGGCTGGCTGGCGAGCGCGTGCTTGCCTACCGCAACGAGAAGGGCGTCCCGGCCGACTCGCGGACCGAGAGTTATGCGGCTGTCCGGCTCGGGATCGACACCCGGCGCTGGGCCGGCGTGCCGTTCTACGTCCGAACCGGCAAGCGGCTCCCCCGCCGGGTCACCGAGATCGCGGTGCTGTTCAAGAAGGCGCCGCACCTGCCGTTCAGCCACACCGACACCGAAGAGCTCGGCCACAACCAGCTCGTGGTCCGGGTTCAGCCCGACGAGGGCGTCACGCTCAAGTTCGGCTCGAAGGTGCCGGGCTCGATGATGGAGGTCCGCGACGTGTCGATGGACTTCCTGTACGGCGAGGCGTTCACCGAGTCCAGCCCCGAGGCCTACGAGCGCCTGATCCTCGATGTCATGCTCGGCGACGCGACGCTCTTCCCGCGCAACGAAGAGGTCGAGTCCTCCTGGCGGGTGATCGACCCGCTCGAGAAGTTCTGGGCGGGGCAGGAGCCGGCACCATACCGGGCCGGCGAGTGGGGACCGAAGGCGGCGGACGAGATGCTGGCCCGTGACGGCCGCGCGTGGCGGCGGCCGTGACGGCCCGAACGAGCCCCGTCAGATCGAGCCCCGTCCGATCGAGCGGCATCGGATTCAGCGGCATCGGATTCAGAAAGGAAGATGTGCTGTGACCACCCTCTGGGATACGACAGGCACTGCCGTGGTCAAGGCGCTGGCGGCCGAACGGCGATCCGGCGGCGCGGTGACCAGCGGTCTCGCGCTGACGCTGGTCGTGGTGCTCGAAGAGAAGGACACCGCCGTGGTCGAGGCGGCCGTCGCGACGGCCGCGGCTCGGCACCCGATGCGCGTGATCATGGTGCTCCGGCACAACATCGAAGCCCCGGTGCCCCGGCTGGATGCCGAGGTGTCCATCGGCGGACGGCACGGTCCCGGCGAGTCCGTGGTACTGCGGATGTTCGGCCGGCTCGCTCTGCACGCCGAGTCGGTCACCCTGCCGCTGCTGGCGCCGGACGCGCCGGTCGTCGCGTGGTGGTACTCCGAGACTCCCGAGGTCATCGCCTACGACCCGCTCGGGGTGTTCGCCGACCGCCGGATCACCAACGTCATCCGTGACGCCAACCCGGCCGCCTCGCTGCAGCAGCGGGCCGTCGACTACGCGCCCGGCGACACCGACCTCACCTGGACCGTCATCACCCCGTGGCGTGCGGCGCTCGCGGCGGCGTTCGACACCGGTTCGGCGCCTGCGACCTCGGTCATCGTCTCCGGAAACCCGCTGGACCCCTCAGCCCAACTGCTCGCCGGTTGGCTGTCGTCCCGGCTCGGCATCTACGTTCCGGTGGAGCGCGCGCAGGGCAAGTACATCTCGTCGGTGTCGCTGGACTTCGCCGACGGGCGCAAGGTGAAGATGACGAACGAGGGCTACAAGCTGCTGATGCGCCGGCCGGGCCAGGTGGACACCATCCAGCCCTTCCCACAGCGCACCACCGGCGACATGCTGGCCGAGGAGCTTCGGCGCCTCGACGCCGACGGCCCGTACGGCGAGGCGCTCGGCGCGGTATCCGGCCTGACCGGCTTGAACGAGCGGCCGGCCGTCCGGACGCATATCTGGCACGATCCCGCACTCGCCGCGCAAGAGGGCTGAGCCGGTGGCGGAGCAGCCCGAACTGATCATCGAGCCGACTGCGGATCAGCTGGCCGACGAGGTGGCTCAACGGCTGCTCTCCACGCTGGCAACAGCCCAGCAGCAACACGGCCGCGCTGTGCTGGCCCTGACGGCCGGCTCCATCATGGAGAAGACCTGGGCTGCCCTCGCTGCCTCGGCTGCGAAGGAGAACGTCGACTGGTCGGCAGTCGATGTCTTCTGGGCTGACGAGCGCTATGTGGCCTCGGGCTCCCCGGACCGCAACGACGGCCCGGCTCGCGAAATCCTCTTTTCCCAGGCCCCGTTCAGCCTGGCGCGGCTGTACCCGATGCCCGCGACGGACAGCAGCTACGCCGATCTGGACGCGGCCGCCGCCGGCTATGCCCAGCAGCTTGCCGGCGCCCGTCGCCCGGACGACTCCGGTGAGATCCCGAACTTCGATGTCGTCCTGCTCGGGGTCGGGCCGGACGGGCACTGCGCGTCGCTCTTTCCCGACCATCCTGGGGTGCGCGATGACTCCAGCACCGTCATCGCGGTGTGTGATTCGCCCAAGCCGCCGCCCAACCGGATCTCGCTGAGCTTGCGGGGTCTGGCCGCGGCGAACGAGATCTGGTTCGTCGCGTCGGGTACCGGCAAGGCCGAGGCGGTCGCGCGGGCCCTCGGCGGCAACGACCCGGTGCAGGTGCCCTCGTCCGCGCCGCGCGGGCGCGTCCGGACGTTGTGGCTGGTGGATCAGGACGCCGCCGCCAAGCTGCCGGCTGATGACGACGGCGGCTCTACTACCTGACGCGTTGCGCCCCGGGTGATGCTCCCGTGGGCTCAGCTCGACAGTTGCCGCAGCTGAACGGCTGGACCCACCCGGTCCGGCTTGGCTGTGGACAGAACGGCGAACCAGCAAGGGCCGGACCGATCAAGTCATCCGGCCCTTGCCGGTTCGAGCCTGCCCCTGTCGTGCGTTCCCTGCGGGCCCGTCAGCGTTCGCCGCGGCGTGCGCGCAGGCGGGCCAGCGCCTCTTCGAGGAGGGCATCGCCGTCCGCGTCGGAACGGCGCTCTTTGACGTAGGCCAAGTGGGTCTTGTACGGCTCATTGCGCGGCGCCGCCGGCGGGGTAGCCGACTCGCGGCCGGCCGGGAAGCCGCAGCGCGGGCAATCCCAGGTGTCGGGCACCAGCGCGTCCACCGCGAAGGCGGGGACGGTTTCGTGGCCATTGGAGCAGAAGAACGAGATCCACTGCCGGGGTGCGGACTCACCGCGCTCCCGCTCACCCATCGGCCCCGCGCCGACTCTGCTACCGCGGATCGCGCTGCCACCTGCCACGTTCGACTCCTCTTACTCAGCGCTGGTATCTGGGCCGCTGTGTTTCGGCCGCTTGTATCTGCAGTTGTGTCGACTGTCCGCAATTGTGTCACCGTCTGCAATTGTGCGACCAGGCCGCTGCGTCGCTATGGACGGCCCGGCGACGCAATCAGCTTGCCTTGTAGAGCAATCCGAGGCCGATGATGCAGATGGCCCACACGATGCCCGACACGATGGTGAGCCGATCGAGATTGCGCTCGACCACAGAGGAGCCGGACAGGCTGGAGTACAGCGAGCCACCGAACATCGAGGACAGGCCGCCGCCCTTGCCGCGGTGCAGCAGAACCAGAACAACCAGCAGCAGGCTCGCAACGATCAGAACGATCGACAACGTGATGATCATGTGTTTCAGGGCCTCGCTTGTGTCTGGACGATGTGGTGGCTCAGCGTGGAGGTGCCTGGAAGAGAATACCTGCTCGGCGGGAGGACCGGCCTGCGCGCACCGCATTGGTCAAGATCAACCGGTGAGTGGGCCGCCCGCCGCGGCGATACAGATCCCGGCGAACTCGGCGCCGTCCAGGCTCGCTCCGCCGACCAGCGCGCCGTCGACATCGGCCTGGGCCACGATCTCGGCTGCGTTCGTCGACTTGACCGACCCGCCGTACAAGACGCGGATTCCGTCGGCCAGCTCGGGGTTGTACAGCTCGGCGAGCCGGGCCCGGATAGCCCGGCACACCTCTTGGGCATCGGCCGGGGTCGCCACCTTGCCCGTGCCGATGGCCCATACCGGCTCGTACGCGACGACGAGGGAAGCGGCCTGCGCCTCGCCCACGCCCAGCAGCCCGGCGCACAGCTGGTCGGTGCAGTGCCCGACATGATCGCCGGCCTCCCGGACCTGCAGCGGCTCCCCCACGCACAGGATCGGGGTGAGCGAGTGCGCGTACGCCGCCTTGACCTTGGCGTTGACGACCTGATCGTCCTCGTGGTGGTATTCGCGCCGCTCGGAGTGACCGACCACGGCGAAGGTGCACCCCAGCTTGGCCAGCATGGCACCGGAGATGTCGCCGGTGTACGCCCCCGACGGGTACGGCGACAGATCCTGGGCGCCGTACCGCAACTGCAGTTTGTCACCGTCCACCAGCGTCTGCACCGAGCGGATATCGGTGAACGGCGGCAGCAGCACCACGTCGACCGCCTCGAAGTGCGGTGGCTTCAGGCTGAACGCGATCTTCTGGACCAGTGCGATGGCCTCGAGGTGGTTGAGGTTCATCTTCCAGTTGCCGGCTATCAGCGGCTTCCGGGACGGGGACGCTCCCGCGCGAGCCATTCAGCTCTCCTCGAGGACGGCGAGCCCCGGCAGGGTCTTGCCCTCGAGGTACTCCAACGACGCGCCGCCACCGGTGGAGATGTGGCCGAACCGTTCCTCGTCGATGCCTAGCGCGCGCACCGCGGCGGCCGAGTCGCCACCGCCGACCACGGTCAGGCCGCTTGCCGAGGTGACCGCCTCGGCGACGCCCCAGGTTCCTGCCGCGAACGGCCGCACCTCGAAGACGCCCATCGGGCCGTTCCAGAAGACGGTGCTCGCCCCGGCAAGAACCTCGGAGAACAGGCTCACCGAGTCCGGGCCGATGTCCAGGCCCTTCTGCCCGGCGGGGATGGCCTCGGCCGCGACCACCTCGGTCGCTGCGTCGTCGGAGATGTTGGCCGAGACGACGATGTCGGTGGGCAGCACGATCTTGGTCCCGGCGGTGGTCAGCAGCCGGCGGCAGGTTTCGACCTGGTCATCCTCGAGCAGCGAGTCGCCGACCTCGTAACCCTGCGCCTTGAGGAACGTGAAGCACATGCCGCCGCCGACGAGGAGGCGGTCGACCTTGGGTAGCAGGGCCTCGATGACGGCGAGCTTGTCGGAGACCTTCGAGCCGCCCAGCACCACCACGTACGGGCGCTCCACCTCGCCGGCCTCGCCGGTCAGCCGGCGCAGGACGTCGACCTCGCGGCTCACCAGGTCACCGCCGTAGTGCGGCAGCAGGCGCGCGACGTCGTACACCGAGGCATGCGCACGGTGGACCGCGCCGAACGCGTCGTCGACGTAGGCGCCGCCCTCGTCCTCGCCACCGGTGAGCAGCGCCAGCGCTTCGGCGAACTGGACGCGCTCCGTCTCGTCCTTGGAGGTTTCCCCCGCGTTGAACCGGACATTCTCGAGCAGCAGCAGCTGGCCGTCCTGCAAGCCGTCGGCCAGCAGTCGCGCGCTGGTGCCGACCGTGTCGAGCGCGAACTCGACGGGCGTGCCCAGCAACGCCGCCAGCCGGTCAGCGACCGGGCGCAGCGAGTACCTTGGGTCCAGCTCGCCCTTCGGCCGGCCCAGGTGGGCGGCCACGATGACCCGCGCGCCCTGGCCCAGCAACTTCACCAGAACCGGCAGGGAGGCCCTGATCCGGCCGTCGTCGGCCACCTCGGGCTGCTCCCCCGCCGCGGCAGGCCTGGTCAGCGGGACGTTCAGGTCGCAGCGGACCAGAACCCGCCGACCCGCCACCCCGACGTGGAGAAGGTCGTCAACTGTGCGCATGTGCTGGATCTCCGTAAGGCCATTCGAACGAGTGGGCGGACGAGCCAGCCGCCGGGTGGGCACCCGGCGGCTGAGCGGATCGGCGTCAGAGGCGGTCGCCGACGAAGCTGATCAGGTCAGCCAGCCGGTTGGAGTAACCCCACTCGTTGTCATACCAGCCGACGACCTTCACCTGGTTGCCGATCACCTTGGTGAGCGTGGCGTCGAAGATGCAGGACGCCGGGTCGGTGACGATGTCGGCGGAGACAAGTTGGTCCTCGGTGTACACCAGGTAGCCCTTGAGCGGGCCCTCGGACGCGGCAGCCTGGTAGGCCGCCTTCACCTCGTCGACGGTGGTCTCACGCGACAGCGTCACGGTGAGGTCGGTCGCGGAGCCGGTCGGAACCGGGACGCGGAGCGCGTAACCGTCCAGCTTGCCCTTCAGCTCGGGGAGCACCCGGCCGATCGCCTTGGCGGCGCCGGTCGAGGTGGGGATGATGCTGAGCGCGGCGGCGCGGGCCCGGCGAAGGTCCTTGTGTGGGGCGTCCTGGAGGTTCTGGTCCTGGGTGTAGGCGTGGATCGTGGTCATGATGCCTCGCTCGATCCCGAAGGAGTCGTTGAGCACCTTGGCAAGCGGCGCGAGGCAGTTCGTGGTGCACGAGGCGTTGGAGATGATGGCGTGCCGCGCCGGGTCGTACTGGTCCTCGTTGACGCCCATGACGATGGTGATGTCGTCGTCGGTGGCGGGCGCGGAGATGATGACCTTCTTGGCGCCGCTGTCGATGTGCTTGCGGGCGTCGGGCGCCTTGGTGAAGAAGCCGGTGGATTCGAGGACGACATCGACGCCCAGGTCCTTCCACGGCAGGTTGGCGGGATCGCGCTCTTCCAGCGCTCGGATCGACTTGCCAGCGACGATGATGTTCTCGGCGTCGTAGCCGACATCACCCGGGAAGCGGCCCAGGATCGAGTCGTACTTCAGCAGGTGGGCGAGAGTCTTGTTGTCGGTGAGGTCGTTGACGGCGACGACCTCGATGTCCGCGCCCGAGGCCTGGACGGCCCGGAAGAAGTTACGGCCGATGCGGCCGAATCCGTTGATGCCAACCCGAACAGTCACTGCAAATCTCCTTGTGCTTCAGCGCGAGAGTCAATCGGTCTTCGCGTTCGGTGATTTCGATGGCCGCGACGCTGCTGACCCGGCCCGCAAGCCATCTGAACTTTATCGCCTGGGTCACATCGACTTGTCGCCAGCCCGATACCGGCGAGTAGCTATGGCCGGAAATGCCTCATCCGACGGATCAGGGCGCGAGCATCTCCGGGGTCACGGCTGCCTCGGTATTGGGGATGCCCTCGTCCGAGGCCCGCTTGTCGGCCATCGCGAGCAGCCGGCGGATGCGGCCGGCGACCGCGTCCTTGGTCATCGGGGGCTCGGACAGGGTGCCCAGCTCCTCCAGCGACGCCTGCTTGTGTTCCAGCCGCAGCCGGCCGGCCTGTAGCAGGTGGTCGGGGGCGTCCGTGCCGAGGATGTGCATTGCGCGCTCCACTCGCGCGCCGGCGGCGACCGCCGCGCGCGCGGACCGGCGCAGATTCGCGTCGTCGAAGTTGGCGAGCCGGTTGGCGGTGGCGCGCACCTCACGCCGCATCCGCCGCTCTTCCCAGGCCATCACGGAGTCGTGCGCCCCGAGGTGGGTGAGCAGCGCTCCGATGGCGTCGCCGTCCCGTACGACCACCCGGTCCGCGCCGCGTACCTCGCGTGCCTTCGCCAGGATTCCGAGCCGGCGTGCCGCCCCCACCAGAGCCAGCGCGGCCTCGTTCGTCGGACAGGTGATCTCGAGTGCGCCCGCGCGGCCGGGCTCGGTGAGTGAGCCGTGCGCCAGGAACGCTCCCCGCCAGGCAGCCTCGGCCTCGGCGATGGTGCCGGCGACGACCTGTGACGGCAACCCCCGCACGGGACGGCCGCGCAGGTCCACCAGGCCGGACTGGCGGGCCAGCCCCTCGCCGTCCTTGCCCACCCGAACGAGGTACCGGGTGCCCTTGCGCAGGCTGCCGCCGGTGACCACCTGGATCTCGGCGGTGTGGCCGAAGACCTCGGCGATCTCTTTGCGCAGCCGGCGGGCGACCGACCCGGTGTCCAGCTCGGCCTCGATGACGATGTGGCCGGCGACGAGGTGCAGCGCCCCGGCGAACCGCAGCATGGTGGCGATCTCGGCGCGCCGGGCACTGGCCTTGCTGATCGCCACCCGGCTGAGTTCGTCCTTGACCGCAGCCGTCATCGCCATCAGCACACTCCTTGTTCGGTCGCGGGTTGTTCGGTCGCGGGTTGTTCGGTTGCGGGACGGGGTGCCGCATCGTCCCGCGCTGTTCTCTTCGATTCGGCCTTCCGCACTGCGACCGCGTCGGCGATTGCCATACTGAGCTTGCCTGGATCATGCCTTGCTCCGGGCCGGGGCGCAGCGATCGATGCCAGCACCAATCTGGCACCGCAACTGTCGGTGTAACGGCGCAGACCCAGCGGGTCCGTCACCGCATCGGTGTCGGCGATCACCACGTCGACCCGCAGGCCGGGGCAGTGCTCACGCAATACGCGCAGGTGCTCCTCCGGTGAGAAGTCGTCGGTTTCTCCCACCTGGGGCTCCAGGTTCAGGATCGTCATCAGCTTCGCATTGGTCCCGGTGAGCGCTTCGGCCAGCCCCGGCACGAGTAGGTGCGGGATGACACTGGTAAACCACGAACCCGGCCCCAGGATGACCGCGTCGGCGTCGGCGATCGCCTGAACCGCCTCGGCACACGCCGGAGCGTCTTCGGGGATCAGCCGGACCGACCTGACACGACCGGAGGTGGCGGCGATCGCAGACTGGCCGCGGATGGTGCGCAGCCGCACCGGATCGTCCGGATCAACGCTGGCGACCTCGGCGACCAGATCCAGCGGACGGGGGGACATGGGCAGCACCCGGCCGCGCGCGCCGACCAGGCCGGCGAGGGCGTCGAGCGCGGTCACCCCGTCGTCGTGCAGTTCCATCAGGCCGGTGAGCAACAGATTGCCGATCGGATGACCCGCCAGGGCGCCCGCGCCACCCATCCGGTGTTGCAGCAGCGTGGCCCAGGGCAGCGCCTGCCGTGCCTCCTCGGGCACCGAGCCGGTGGAGACAGCCTCGGAAGCTGAGCCCGTGCAGACAGCATTGGGCACCGAGCCGGTGGCCAGCGCCGCGAGGGCCATCCGCAGGTCACCGGGCGGCAGGACACCCAGCTCGCGACGGATCCGCCCGGACGAGCCGCCGTCGTCGGCGACGGTGACCACGGCGGTGATGTCGGTGTCGAGCAGCCGCAGCGCGGAAAGCGACGCGTACAGGCCGTGCCCACCGCCGAGCGCGACGATGCTCAGCCTTCGGGACTGCGCTATGAGGCTGTCCCGAGCGGCGCTGTCCGAGGCGGCGGAGCCGATGGGGTCGCCGCCCACTATTCGCGTCCCAGGTCCCGATGTACCGCAGTGGCCCGGACCCCCAGGTTCGTCAACCGCTTGACGAGTTCGTGGCTGATGGCGACCGAGCGGTGTTTTCCACCGGTGCAGCCGACCGCCAGGGTCAGGTAGTGCTTGCCCTCGCGGCGGTAGCCGGCACCGATGATCCGCAGGATGTCGACGTACTTGTCCAGGAACTCACCGGCCGACTGCTGGCTGAGGACGTAGTCCGACACCTCGGCGTCCTCACCGGTCAGCTCGCGAAGTTCCGGAATCCAGTACGGGTTGGGCAGGAACCGGACGTCCACCACCAGATCCGCATCCGGGGGCAGCCCGTACTTGAACCCGAACGAGACGACGGTGGCGCGCAGCTCGGGAACGTCGATGCCGCCGGAGGCGAAGGCTTCTTCGATGGCCCGCCGCAACTGCGGCACCGACCGGTCGGAGGTGTCCAGGATCAGGTCTGCGAGATCCCGGAGCCCTTCGAGAATTGCCCGTTCCGCGGTGATGCCGTCGGACAGCCGTCCGTCGCCCTGCAGCGGATGCGCGCGTCGGTTGCTCTCGAAGCGGCGGATCAGGACGTTGTCGCTGGCCTCCAGGAACAGGATGCGCGGCTGCAGTTCGCGCTGCTCGAGCTCGCCGATGACGCCCGCGAGGTCGGTCGAGAAGGCCCGGCTGCGCACGTCCATGACCACCGCAAGCTTCGTCACCGCCCCCTGGCTGCGGCTGCCCAGCTCGGCCATCGTCGCCACCAGTTCGGGTGGCAGGTTGTCGACGACGAAGAAGCCGAGATCTTCCAGGCACTTGGCTGCGGTGCTGCGGCCCGCCCCGGACAGGCCGGTGACGATCACCGTCTCCAGTGCGCCGCGTTCTGCGGTGGCCATCGGTGGTTCCTCTCGATTCTGCTGTGCCGGGCGAAACGTTGGTGGGTGTGTGCGACACAGTGCCCGCTCGGCGGGGAATTCGCTAGCCCACCACTTCGCCGGTGGACATGTTGACGGCCGGTTCACGCTCGGCCGCGCCTTCGGCCAGGGCGCTCACCACGCGCTGGGCAAGCTCCGGACCGAAGCCGGCCACCGCGGCGATCTCGTCGGCGCTGGCCGAGCGCAGGTGCTTGAGGGAGCTGAACCGGTTCAGCAGCGCCTTGCGGCGGGCCGGTCCCAGTCCGGCGATGCCGGCGAGTTCGGACTCGGTCATCGACTTCGACCGCTTCTGCCGGTGGAACGTGATCGCGAACCGGTGCGCCTCATCGCGCACCCGCTGCAGCAGGTACAGCGCCTCCGACGTCCGGGGCAGGATGACGGGATAGCCCTCGTCCGGCACCCAGACCTCTTCCAACCGCTTCGCGAGGCCGACGAGGGTGATGTCGGTGACCCCCAGTTCGGACAGGACGGCCTGAGCCGCGGCCACCTGCGGGGCGCCACCGTCCACGACAACCAGGTTCGGGGGGTAGGCGAAGCGTTTGGGCGGAGCGGCCTCGGTAGGCCCAGCCTGCCAGTCGGTGTCGGTGACGGCGGACTGCTTCTCTTGATCCTGCAGGTGGCGGGTGAACCGGCGCCGGATCACCTCCGCGATCCAGTCCGTGTCACCGCCGCTGCTCTGCATGGTGAAGCGCCGGTACTCGCTCTTGCGCGCGAGGCCGTCCTCGAACACCACCATGCTCGCGACGACGTTGGTGCCCTGCACGTGGCTGATGTCGAAACACTCTATCCGCAAAGGGGCATCCGGCATTGCGAGTGCCTCCTGCAGCTCCGCCAGCGCCTGGGACCGCGCGGTCAGGTCGCTGGCCCGGCGGAGCTTGTACTGCAGGAACGCCTGCTCGGCGTTGCGCTGCACGGTCTGCATGAGCGAGCGCTTGTCGCCGCGCTGGGGCACCCGCAACGACACCCTGCCGCCTCGGCGCTCGGTGAGCAGTTCGGCGAGCGCCTCCGCGTCCTCGGGTAATTCCGGAACCAGCACCTCACGCGGCACCACGGCGTCGTCCTGGCCGTAGAACTGCAGGATGAACTGCTCGACCAGCTCGCCGACCGTGGACTCGTCGTTCAGGCCGGCGGTCGAGTCGACCACCCAGCCGCGCTGGCCGCGCACCCGGCCACCCCGGACGTGGAAGACCTGGACGGCGGCGGAGAGTTCGTCGGTGGCGAAGGCGACGACATCGGCATCCGTGCCGTCGGTGAGCACCACGGCCTGCTTCTCCATCGAGCGCCGCAGCGCACCGAGGTCATCGCGCAGCCGGGCCGCCCGCTCGAACTCCAGGCCCTCGCTGGCCTCTGTCATCTGCCGTTCCAGCCGCCGGATCATGCTGTCGGTGCGACCGGACATGAACTCGCAGAAGTCATTGACGATCTGCCGGTGCTCGTCGGCCGACACCTTGCCGACGCAGGGCGCGCTGCACTTGCCGATGTAGCCGAGCAGGCAGGGGCGCCCGATCTGGCCGGCGCGCTTGAAAACGCCGTTGGAGCAGGTACGGGCCGGGAACACTCGCAGCAACAGATCGAGGGTTTCGCGGATGGCCCAGGCGTGCGCGTAGGGGCCGAAGTAGCGGACGCCAGATTTCTTCGGACCGCGCATAACCTGCAGCCGTGGGAACTCCTCGTTCAGCGTCACAGCCAGTGACGGATAGGACTTGTCGTCGCGGTAACGGACGTTGAACCGCGGGTCGAACTCCTTGATCCAGTTGTATTCCAGCTGGAGGGCCTCGACCTCGGTGGTGACGATCGTCCATTCCACGCTGGCGGCGGTGGTCACCATCTGCCGGGTGCGCGGATGTAGCGCGCTCAGGTCGGCGAAGTAGGAGTTCAGGCGCGAGCGAAGGCTTTTCGCCTTGCCCACATAGACGACCCGGCCGGTGGCGTCACGGAACTTGTAGACGCCCGGCTCGACCGGAATGGTGCCGGTCGCGGGCCGGTAGGAGGACGGATCAGCCACGGGTCAACCCTAGTGAAACTGGGGATGCGCTCATGACGGGCCGTCCACTCACGCTCCGGCGCGGGCCCGCGCCGTCGCCTTCTTCGCGGGACGCGCCGGGGCGGTCTTCGCCGCGGTGCCCTTGGCGGCAGTGCCGTTGGCGGCAGGTCCGTTGGCGGCAGGTCCGTTGGCCGCAGTTCCGTTGGCCGCAGTTCCGTTGGCCGCAGTTCCGTCGGCGGACGTGCTGCTGGCCGGGGTCGTCTTACGGGGCGCCGTCCGGGCGTCCACCAGCTTTCCGGCGGCGCGCTTCGGCTTGACCCGCTGTCCGAGCAGGTCGGCGAGGAACTGCCCGGTGTGCGAACCCGGGGTTTCCGCGACCGTCTCAGGGGTGCCCTCGGCCACCACCGTGCCACCGCCCGAGCCCCCTTCGGGTCCCATGTCGATGACCCAGTCGGCCGTCTTGATGACATCGAGGTTGTGCTCGATCACCAGCACCGAATTGCCCTTGTCCACCAAGGACTGCAGCACCCCGAGGAGCTTCGAGACGTCCTCGAAGTGCAGGCCGGTGGTCGGCTCGTCCAGGACGTAGATGGTGCGGCCGGTCGAGCGCTTCTGCAGCTCGCTCGCCAGCTTCACCCGCTGCGCCTCGCCGCCGGACAGCGTCGGCGCAGGCTGGCCGAGCCGCACATAGCCGAGCCCGACGTCGACTAGGGTGTCCAGGTGCCGGGCGATCTTCGAGATCGGCTTGAAGAACTCGGCCGCCTCTTCGATCGGCATGTCCAGCACCTCGGAGATGGTCTTGCCCTTGTAGTGCACGTCGAGCGTCTCGCGGTTGTACCGGGCGCCCTTACAGACCTCGCACGGTACGTAGACGTCGGGCAGGAAGTTCATCTCGATCTTGATGGTGCCGTCGCCGACGCAGTTCTCGCAGCGGCCGCCCTTGACATTGAACGAGAACCGGCCCTGCAGGTAGCCGCGGACCTTGGCTTCGGTGGTCTCGGCGAACAGCTTGCGAATGTGGTCGAAGACCCCCGTGTAGGTGGCGGGATTGGAGCGTGGCGTGCGCCCGATGGGTGACTGGTCGACCCCGACCACCTTGTCGAGGTGCTCCAGTCCGGTGACCCTGCGGTGCCGGCCAGCGGGCAGCTTGGCGCCGTTGATCTTGTTCGCCAGGGTGGCGTAGAGGATGTCGTTGACCAGGGTGGACTTGCCGGAGCCGGAAACGCCGGTGACCGCGACGAACACTCCGAGCGGGAAAGCGACATCGAGGTCGGTGAGGTTGTGCTCGCGGGCGCCCTGAACCACCAGCTCGCGTCCGGGCGTGGTCGGTCGGCGGATCACCGGAACCTCGATAGCGCGCCGTCCGGCCAGGTAACTGCCGGTGATCGACTCCTGGGACTTGAGCAGGTCGTCGAACGTTCCGGACACGACGACCTCGCCGCCGTGCTCGCCGGCCCGCGGGCCGATGTCGACGATCCAGTCCGCCGCCCGGATAGTGTCCTCGTCGTGCTCGACCACGATGAGGGTGTTGCCGAGGTCGCGCAGCCGGACCAGGGTGTCGATCAGGCGGCGGTTGTCACGCTGATGCAGCCCGATCGACGGCTCGTCCAGCACGTAGAGCACGCCGACCAGGCCGGCGCCGATCTGGGTGGCGAGCCGGATTCGCTGGGCCTCGCCACCGGCCAGGGTCGCCGCGCCCCGGTTGAGGGACAGGTAATCCAGGCCGACGTCCACCAGGAAGCCGAGCCGGGAGTTGATCTCTTTGACCACCCGCAGCGCGATCATCTCTTCGCGCGCGTTGAGCGTGAGCCCGGCCAGGAACTGCGCCGCGTTCCCGATCGACATCGCCGACACCTCGGCGATGGACTTGCCCTGCACAGTCACCGCGAGAATCTCGGGCTTCAGCCGGGTGCCGCCGCAGGTCGGGCAGTCCACCTCGCGCATGAAGCCCTCGTACTTCTCGCGGCTCCAGTCGCTGTCCGTCTCGGCGTGGCGGCGCTCGATCCACGGGATGACGCCCTCGTAGGCGGCGTAGTAGGAACGCTCGCGGCCATACCGGTTCTTGTACCGGACGTGGACCTGCTCGCTCGCTCCGCGCAGCACCGCCTTCTGCGCCTTGGCGGGCAGCTTCTCCCAGGGCGTGTCGACGCTGAAACCGAGTTGATCACCGAGGCCCTCGAGCAGCCGCAGGAAGTAGTCGTTGTTCTGGCCATTCGCCCACGGCGCTATCGCCCCCTCGGCGAGCGACCGCTCGGGATCGGGAACCAGCAGCTCCGGATCGACCTCTTTGCGGGTGCCGATGCCACTGCAGACGGGGCACGCGCCGAACGGGGCGTTGAACGAGAACGAGCGCGGCTCCAGCTCGTCGATGGCCAGCGGATGGTCGTTGGGGCAGGCGAGGCGCTCGGAGAACCGGCGTTCACGGTGCGGATCGTCCTCGGCGAGGTCGACGAAGTCGAGGATGATCAGGCCACCCGCCAGGCCGAGCGCGGTCTCGACGGAGTCGGTGATCCGCTGCTTGCTGGTCTGCTTCGCCGTCAGCCGGTCGACCACCACCTCGATGGTGTGCTTCTCTTGCTTCTTCAGCTTGGTGGTCGGCCCGTCCGTGCCGTTGAAGTCCGTCAGCGGGTAGTTCGTTCCGTCGACCCGGACCCGGGAGTAGCCCTTGGTCTGCAGCTCGGTGAAGAGGTCGACGTACTCACCCTTGCGCTCGCGGATGACCGGCGCGAGAACTTGGAACCTGGTCCCCTCGGGCATCTCGAGCACCCGGTCGACGATCTGCTGCGGAGTCTGCTTGCTGATCTGCTCGCCACAGATGGGGCAGTGCGGGTGTCCGATGCGGGCGTAGAGCAGGCGCAGGTAGTCATAGACCTCGGTGATCGTGCCGACGGTCGAGCGCGGGTTGCGCGAGGTGGACTTCTGGTCGATCGAGACGGCCGGGGACAGGCCCTCGATGAAGTCGACGTCCGGCTTGTCCATCTGCCCCAGGAACTGCCGCGCATAGGCGGACAGCGACTCGACGTAGCGACGCTGCCCCTCGGCGAAGATGGTGTCGAAAGCCAGCGAGGACTTGCCGGACCCGGACAGGCCGGTGAACACGATCATCGCGTCGCGCGGCAGGTCCAGGTGAACGTCCTTGAGGTTGTGCTCCCGCGCGCCACGCACGATCAAACGGTCAGCCACGATCTTCTCTCTGGTTGAGCAGTGGATTCCGGACGGTAATGCGACAGTAGTAGCGAGGTACGACAACAACCGCGTGTCGTCCAGGTCGAGGTCCGTCCGGGACGTCAACGCCGTTCGGGAGGCGCCGCATTGCCCGTCCACGGCTCGGAGGTTTCATTCTATCCGCGGCCGCGGCCCGCGCGAGGCACGGGCCGGATCCCGAGCAAGCTGCGCTACCAAGGCATGATCGGGCCATGCCGAGAACCATTGCCACCAACACCGTGGTCGACCGCGACACCATGCTCGACTTTGTCCGGCCGCGCCACAACATGATCGTCATTCCGCGCCGCCGCAACGGTGACCCGCAGGCCTCTCCGGTCACCGGCGGGGTGGACAGCGAGGGCCGCATCGTCATCTCGACCTACCCGGACCGCGCGAAGGCCCACAACCTGCGCCGTGATCCCCGCTGCAGCGTGCTGGTGCTGTCGGACAAGTTCGGCGACGCCTGGCTGCAGGTGGACGGCACCGCCGAGGTGATCGATCTGCCGGACTCGGTCGAGCCGCTGGTCGAGTACTTCCGCTCGATCTCCGGCGAGCACCCGGACTGGGACGAGTACCGCCAGGCGATGGTGGCTCAGGATAAGTCCCTGCTGCGGATCACCCCCGTGAACTGGGGACCGATCGCAACCGGCGGCTTCCCGGCTCGGCTGGCCGACGGCTCCTAGGTCGGCCCTTCGAGCACAGCCGACGGCTCCCACGTCGGCTCTGTCGAATGGGCCGGCTCAGGCCAGTGAATGGGCGGCTCAGGCCAGCCGCCAGTCGACCGGCTTCCCGCCGTGCTTCTCCAGCAGAGCGTTGGCCCTGCTGAAGGGCCGGGAGCCGAAGAATCCGCCGCTGGCCGAGAGCGGGCTCGGGTGCACGGACGTGAGGCAGTCCACGTCGCTGAGCAGCGGTTGCAGGGACTGTGCCTGTCGGCCCCACAGGATGGCCACCAGCGGCTGGTCGCGGGCGACGAGCGCGCGGACCGCCTGCTCGGTGACCCCCTCCCAGCCCTTGCCGGCATGGGACCCAGACTTGCCGGGTGCAACGGTCAGCACCCTGTTCAGCAACAGCACCCCCTGCTCGGTCCAGCGGGTCAGGTCTCCATTGGTCGGGATCTCGACGCCGAGGTCGTCGCGCAGCTCACGGTAGATGTTCTGCAGTGACCGGGGCACCGGGCGGACGTCGGGGGCGACGGAGAAGGCCAGCCCGACGGGATGGCCGGGGGTCGGGTACGGGTCCTGCCCGACGATGAGCACCCGCACGTCCTCGAAGGGCTGGCGGAACGCCCGCAGCACGTTCTGGCCGGCCGGCAGGTACGAGCGGCCGGCGCTGAGCTCGGCCCGCAGGAAATCTCCCATCGCCGCGACCTCGGCTGCCACCGGCTCCAGGGCACCCGCCCAGCCAGGATCTACGGTGTCGCGAAGAGAACGTCCAGCCATGGTACGAAACCGTAGCCGGGCCACTTCCCGCGTGCCGACGCGGTACCTGGGATCTCGCTGATGTGGCGGCGCCCACCGGTACCGAACCGGTTTAGGCTTTAACTCTCATGCGCAACTACACGATCACGACGCTCGGTGCCGCCACCGAGCTTCTCGACCTGCCCTTCGACCGGCCGCTGGAGGAGTGGAACGACCCGCGGATCGTCCAGGTCCCGCGCGGCATCTCGCGGCACGTGGTGCGCTTCGTCCGCGCGCACAACCAGATCTTCGCCATCAAGGAAGCCACCGAGCGCTACGTGCTGCGCGAGCATCACCTGCTGCGCGAGCTCGCCGACGCCTCGGTTCCGGTGGTCGACGCCTTCGGCACCGTGATCGACCGCAGCGACCAGCAAGATCACCACCTGGACGGGCTGCTGATCACCCGCCACCTGCCGTACTCACTGCCCTACCGGTCGCTGTTCACCGAGCGCTCACTGCCCGATCTGCGGTCCCGGCTGCTGGACGCGCTGGCGCAGCTGTTCGTCCGGCTGCACCTGAGCGGGTTCTTCTGGGGTGACTGCTCGCTGTCCAACACGCTGTTCCGCCGGGACGCGGGATCACTGGCCGCCTACCTGGTCGACGCCGAGACCGGCGAGATGCATCCGCAGCTGTCCCGGGGGCAGCGCTCGCACGACATCAGCATCGCCACCGAGAACATCGCCGGTGAGCTGATGGACCTGCAGGCCGGTGGCTACCTGTCGATGGACGACGACCCGGTCGAGACGGCGATGGCGCTGCAGCCGCGCTACGACAAGCTGTGGGCCGAGCTGACCGACGACGAGGTCTACCCCTCGGGTGAGAGTTACCGCATCGAGGAACGCGTCCGCCGGCTGAATTCGCTGGGCTTCGACGTGTCCGAGATCGGCATCCGGACCGAGGACGCCGGTCGCAAGCTGCGGTTCGAGACACACATTGTCGAGCCGGGACACCACCAGCGGCGGGTGTACGCGCTCACCGGGCTGCGGGTGCAAGAGAACCAGGCACGGCAGATCCTGTCCGACCTGGCCCGCTTCCGCGCGAAGTGGATCGAGGGCGTCGAGCACGACATTCCCGAGGACCTGGCCGCCCGGCGCTGGCTGGACGAGAAGTTCTACGGGGTGCTCGGCATGATCCCGGACCGGCTGCGCCGCAAGCTTCCCGACGCCGAGCTGTTCCACGAGATCGCCGAGCACCGGTGGCTGATGTCGGAGCAGCTGGGACGCGATGTCGGACGCCAGGCGGCGGTGGACGACTATGTGAAGACAGTGCTGTCCAAATTGCCCGACACGGCAGTGCGCATCCTGACCGATCCGATAACTGAGGAGATGCCGGTGATCCGAGAATGACGTACACGGGTGAGGTCAGTGTCGGCGGTCCAATCGACCAGCGCGAGCTGCCGGGGCTGAGCATCGCCAAGGTCGCCGTCGGGTCGATGTCGAACAACGCCTACCTGCTTCGGTGCACCGCCACCGGCGAGGCGCTGCTGATCGACGCGGCCGCCGAGCCGGAGCGGCTGGCCGAGTTCGTGCACCTGGGCGGAGTTCCGGCAAGCGCCGTCGTCACCACCCACCAGCACGGCGACCACTGGCAGGCCCTTGCCGCGGTGGTGGCCCAGACCGGAGCGCGGACGATGGCCGGAGCCGACGATGCCGGCGGCATCCCGGTGCCGACGAACCGGCTGCTGCACCACGGCGACACCGTGCACGTGGGCAACGCCGAACTCGCGGTGATCACCCTGCGCGGGCACACCCCGGGGTCGGTCGTGCTGTATTACCAGGACCCCGAGGGGACGGGGCACCTGTTCACCGGCGACTCGCTGTTCCCCGGCGGCCCTGGGCGCACCACCAGCACCGCGGACTTCACCAGCCTGATGGACGACCTGGAGCAGCGGGTGTTCGGCGTCTACGAAGACTCGACGTGGGTGTATCCCGGCCATGGCGATGACACCACCCTGGGTGCCGAGCGCGGCTCCCTTGCCGAGTGGCGCGCCCGCGGCTGGTAAGTCACGCCGAGCGGTCATCGGCTCTGGGCGTCGGCGATCAGCGGGTTTGAGCGTCGGCGATCTCGTCGTTGGACTCAGCGGCCGTCAAGCGGCCGATGTCCTCGACGAACTGGCTCTTCCGGATTGAGGGTGTAGGTCTGGGCGCGTCGGTGTCGGGGTGAGGGTCGAGGTCTTTCGATGATGGGAGTTCTCACGCTGCCCACCCGGAAGACCTCGACGTGCCTGACGCTACCTTC
>JAABUS010001171.1_pt1 | contig 59462 bp, 46 predicted proteins | sample 5560161 | NCBI WGS metagenome assembly JAABUS01 (sample SAMN10711885, study PRJNA513376) | rock metagenome | isolation source: Antarctica rocks | place: Antarctica: Victoria Land, Trio Nunatak nord | collected 2016-01-04
CTTCGATAATACTAGTATTTAATTAATTATAAACGGATACTCTCTTCGTTTAATAATTTAGTTTATAGGCCGAAATATCTAGTTATAATATATAAATATATATAATAAATATATCGTAAATCGGACCCAGTTTCTATAAATACTCGGAGGGTACCGATTTAACTAGCCTCGCTATCTATATTAATAACTTTTAAATTTTTTCTTATTATTTATTTAAGGGAATTAACTAATAGGCCTATATAATTATAACCGAAATATTTAACCCGATTATTTATTCCTTAATTCTTATCGTCGTTATCGTTATCGTTATTATCGTCTTTATTAAAATTACCGCTCGAAGATATTATATCTTTATTCTCCGAGGTATTATTTAAATCGCTATTACTAACTTTATAATCTACTAACTCAGGTTTAATCTCTTTATTATTAATGATTTAACGGTTATATCTCTTATATTTTCCTCGTAATAAAGATCCCTCGTTATTATCTATCTTTAGTTTTATTAGATACTTTCGATTAATCTTTAATCTTATTAATTATTTATCCGTTAAACCCGACTTAATTAAAAAAGTATAAATATTAGTTTTATTTAAGTTATTTAACGTCTACTAGTCTTTCGGGATACTTTTACGCGTAGATCCTCGTTTATAATTATTTTATTCTAAACGGTTAACTGTTAATTAAATAATTATAAAATAAATATCGTTATAAATAAATTTCTTGGCGATTTAATTTACGTGGCCGAGGTGATTTTCCTTTATAGTATCGAATTATTAATTTTATATTACGGTCCTTTATATATTTCGTATACCTTTAATATATTTCTCCTTTCGTCTACGATTAGTTATCGCCCGTTTTTATATATTTTATAAAATCGTCGAGTCTAATATTTTATATACTTTTTATTTACTCGCGAATTTTACTATCTAAAGTCTATCGTTTATTAATATACCTTATACCTCGGTAATAATCTCGTTAGCGATCTTTATACTATTAACGAACTTTTCTAATATATTTTAAATTAAATCGATTTATACCCTTAGTTCTCCGGTTTAATATATCGTTTCGTTAATCTTTTAATATATATTTACTAGTAATCTATTCGTCGCTTTAATTATAAACGCGAGGATCGAGGCTCTAACGACCGTTAAGGAAGAAGAATCTTTACGAGATATTAACGAGGATAATATAATAAATAATTAAATAATAAATCGATAAAAAATAAAGAGAGGTAAGGAGCTTTAACGAATAAAAGTAATAAAGATTTAAATAAAATTAATAAGTAAAGTAAATTATTATATTACCGACGATAATAATAATAGGGTTAATACGGTAAATACTAATAATAATATTAGTAATAATAATCGTTAATAAACTTTACGCACTAAATTTTAATATACGAAGTTATTACTCTAGAAGATTATTTTGAAATTTAAATATTTTTAGTTAGGAGGTAAAGTTTAAATAAATATTTAATATTAATTAATATACGAAGTTAATACTCTAGAAGATTATTTTGAAATTTGAATAGTTTTGGCTAGGAAGTAAAGTTTAAATAAATATTTAATATTAATTAATATACGAAGTCATTACTCTAGAAGATTATTTTGAAATTTGAATATTTTTGGCTAGGAGGTGAAGCTTAAATAAGTATTTAATATTAAATAATAACATTCTAATCCAATCTCTCTATTTAATACTAGTAACGACTAAATCTTAAACGTTTTTAAATTAAATAAAAATTTAAAATTTACTTTCGAATAATAAAAATTTACTTTTAAATAATATAATTATTAATAATAATATTTAGGCGCCTCTAGCCCCGCCTAAAAACCTTTAAACTTTAAAATTATTTCTTGAACTAGTTTTTATTTTAATTTTTACTTCTTCTTTCTCCTCTTTAAATTAACTTTCTTAATTTTTTTATTTAATCTTTATACTTTAATATTAATTATAATAAGAGATAATAGTATTTATAATTTAATATTAATCACGGAGACTAACGATCTCTTAAACGATATAGTTTACTTTAACGATAATAATAACGAAGGGGATCTATTAAATAAACCGTCCTCTAATAATATAAATATAAAGATAACTTTAAGCGAGATATTTAAAGACGGAACTTTAATAAATCCTACTCGTTAACCTCTATTATTTATTATATTAATATTATAACTAGAATTATTTTACGGAGGACTATAAACTAGTTTTCGAAGATAATAATATTAAATTAAAGTATAAAGGGCCTACCCCGAAGCTAGGTATAAAACGTAAATTAAATAAAAATAATACGTTAGTTTTAAAAATTAAACCGGCGGTATTTAAGGCTTAAAAAGTTAAAAAGGAATAATCGACTTATAATAAAAAGGAGAAGGAAAAAGTAGATAAAAATAACGATAACGATATATTAATCGATAACGATACTATATTAATCGATAACGACGTTAATTATAATTATAAAAATATAGAGGACTAACCTAATAATAAGGAGACGCCTATTAAATATAAATAAAAAATACTTATTAAATCTAGAAAGGATAAGGCTATAGGGTTTATTAAAGGAATATTTATAAAATAAAGGAAAAAGAGAATAAACCCTAGAATTAAAGAAGACGAGGACTCTAATAGATTTATAAAAAAGAAATATAATATTAAAGCCGCTAAGCCTCTAACCTAGAGAATAACGATATATAATATTATTTATTATAATCTTTATAACCTAGCTAGAAAGAATATTAATAAACCCGTCGAGTATTTATATATAACTTTCGTAGCCTATAATTACTTTACTTTATTTATAAATCTAGGAATTTTAAGAGTCGACTAAATCCCTAAATCTAATATCCGTTTAAATAATTAGATTATTTTATTTATAATTAATTAATACCCGGCTAGAATCTTTATAAATTAATTAAATAAATTCGATCTAGCCGGAATAATATATAGTTTAAAATACCCTCTCGGTTATATCGCTAAATAATAGAAAATAGTAAGGGATATAAATATCGATAAAAATATATTAATAGCGGGGGAGGAGGGATAATACTATATATAAATAAAGAGCCTATATATATTAAGTAGATAAAAGACGCTTAATATTAACTTATATTTTAAATATCCGGTTAGGGAGAAGATCCGCTATTAAAAACTAGTATAAAAACGATTTTATAAAATATATATTTAGTTTATATTTAGATACCCCGAGGACCCGACTTTTTTAACTCTATTATTATATATTAAATTACTACTATCTATAAAGGGGGCCGTCTAGGAACCCTCCTCTTTAATCGCGAATAATATTATATAAACCGAGATTAATAAAGTAATAGTAGTAATTTAGTAGAGTATTTTTAAATATAATTATAATAATTTTTAATAATAGTTAGAAAGTTAGTAAATCCGCGCGGCGTAGTTTTACCGCGTCGTTTATAATAATCCTCTAGATAATAATATTAAACCTACGAATAATTATAATAAAATTGAAATTTCGAATTTACTACTAAAGTTTAAAACTATAAATATATTAACTCTATTTTCTATAATTATAAATATATTAATATTAACGTCCTAGACTTCTAGATAATAATAATAATAAAAACTTATATATAATAACGATAAGACCACGATTATAGTAATAGTAAATCCGAAATTTTAATACTAAATAACTAAAGCTTTAATTTTAAATAATTAAATCTTTAGGTTTAAATAATCTTAGGCTCGACTTTAGAGTATATTTATTATTAATTATTCTTAAAGATTTAATATTAGAAAGCTAGCCCCCCGTTTAAAACTTTTAAATTATTAAAATTATTTCCTAAACTAAAGTTTAGTTTTAATAAAATTTTAAATAATCTCTTTTAATTTTTAATCCTCTTTCGATTATTAATCCCCTTTTAATTATTAATCCCCTTTCGATTATTAATTTATAATATCGGAATTATTATTTAAATCGTTAATACCCTCTCTTCCTAATACCTATTATAATATAATATATATATTAACTAATTTACTTTATATTTAAAACTTATCGGACTACTACCGTATTATAATAATATTCGAAATACTTTTAAAAGAGACCCGTAATTAGATTTATAAATATTACTTTATTTATATTAAAGAAATTATCTCTTATTTAATAAAGAACGAGAGGTTAATATTTAAAAGAGGCTTTCGTAAATTAATAAAGTATAATATAGATAAAGATTATAATATCCCGATCGGAGACCCCGAAATACTCGGGGGGGTTATTTACGTAGCGGATTAATTATATATTACTTTACTCGGCGTTAATAAAGTTATTCGTAAAAATATAACGAGTATTCTTTTTAGGTATAACGTCTGGCGCTTAAATTATCCCGATTACTCGATTAATAACGAGTATAATAAAGATCCCGGATCTATAAATATATAGTTCTACTTTAATTATTATTTCCGTTATATTAAAGTTTATTTAACGATAAATAATAGTCTTAATCGTCTTCTTATTATAATAGATACTCGAGCGGAGTAACGAAATATAGGATTCGACGTAAGAGATAGAGTTTACGGAGCCTTAATAACGAATTTAATAAACTCTTTCAAATAAAAGAACGAGTATCTAGTACAAATAACTTAATTATAATCTTTAACTTTTAATATAGAGAATTTATTCTATTTAAATAATTACTATCGTAGAGAGGCTTTATATAATTTATATTATTATATAATTTAAAAGGGCTCTTAATATAAAAAGGAGCTCGAGCCGGCGAAACTTTATAACTATACTAGAATTAATAATATAATCCTTAATAATAAGAATATATTAGATATTAAAATAAAATTTAAAACGGACGTAAAAATAATCGGCCTCGATATAAATTAGGATAAATTAACAGAAGGGGAAAAGAGAGAAAACGGGGTAACGAATAATAATAAAGATAATAAAAACGCGATCTTTATAAAGTTTTAGGGTTTAAATATATCGTATTTTATCGGGGGGGTTAAGTAAAGAATAATTTTTAATCTTTAATAATAAATATATACTCTTTAATATTTAATAGATAACGATAATTAATTAATTAATAAATACTTTTAATAGGATTTTTATTACGTCGGTATTATAATTTTATAGATAATAATAAGAAAATCTATAAATAATTATTTATAACTTAAGTTCTATTAATATTAAAGTAATTATTAATTATAATATTTCTATACGCGGTTATATTAATATATAATAAATTTAGATTTTATCGTTAAGATTACGGTATTAATCTAAAAGTGGAATAATATAGGTATTTTAATAATCGACAGTTAAAATAAGGCGAACTAGATATAATATTCGGATTTTACGCTTAGACGTGCTACCTGGAGGTTCCGTAGTAAGCAGAAGGCGCTAACCCGAAGGGGCTTAGCGAGCGGAAGCTAACCCGAAGGGGCTTAGCAGAGCTTGGCACATCTGAGGGACTGAGGCAACCTCCGAGCTGAGCTGACATGTCTCCTTTATCCATGTCTTTTTTCTCGCCGCCAGCTAGCCGGATATATTTCCGCAATCACAAGAAAGCCAAAAATATGGCAAAGTGAAAAACTATGGGGTTTTAAGAAACGACGGCATTTGCACCATGCGATAACATATGGATACTTTACGCTGCGATGGCGGTCGAGGCGGCAATGAACAAAAGCCCTCTTCCGGGAAAACGTTTATCCCGGCGTCCCAGCTGAAGGGGACATCAGGTAATACATGAGACACGATGTGATTAAATTGATAGAAGGTCCAAATGGACTCTGTGACGACTCTGCAACTGCTCGCCTCGCCGGTACTCCTTCAATACCGTCTCGCTTCGAAGCATCACTCACAATCTCTTACTCTACCGGTTGGGTTTTTCATGGTCGCTTTACGACAGGAAACCTGACAGAGAGGTAGCTCGTAGTCCGCAACCTGCAAGATGAGTAAGGCGCATGACAATCCAGCATCAGACGAGGTGATCGAGAAGATTCCCGTGACAAGCCCTCGCCACAGTCTTATGCTCAATCACGGCTGTCTCGATCAGAACACCGTATCCCACGTTTACCCTGGCTCTGGTACCGACAAAGATCCATACATCGTCGGCTGGACCGTCGACGACTCCCGGAATCCACTGCTTCTCAGTGACGGCAGGAAGTGGCTCTGGACAATGCTTGTCGCCCTTGCAAACATGGCTGTTGCTCTCGCTACGAGTGCTTACACTGCCCCTGCAAAAGAATTGACGAAGGATTTCGGCATAAGCCAAGAAGTATTTGAGCTGGGACTCTCATTTTTCGTTCTCGGGTCTGCTGTGGGCCCTATGTTTTGGGGTCCTCTGAGTGAATTGTATGGACGCCAAATTGTATTCGTGGGCACGGTGAGTAGAGACATGCTCTCCGTTTTTATTCTTCCATATTGGTCTCCTAACGTCATCGACGCGGTTCATCGCTCTGCCCGCTTTCCATGCCGGATGTGCTGCAGCTCCGAATATCGAAGGTCTGATCGTTATGAGATTCCTGGCCGGAGCGTTTGGATCGTCGCCCTTGACTAACGTGGGTGCGGTCGTAGCGGATATTTGGCCAATCCGTCAACGAGGGCTTGCCCTCGTTGCCTTTTCATCAGCGCCATTGCTTGGACCGGTGATAGGTCCCATTATAGGAGGATTCCATGGCGAAAAACATGGATGGCGATAGGTGCAAGGTTTTCTGTAGTTCATCCCCAGCTATCTAGAAGGGTTTCTTTGAAGCATAGCGCTTTACAGCGCAATGCTTCCGGGCACGGTTTGCATCCTCGTCGCTGTAATCGTACCGGAGACCTACGGACCGCTGCTTCTGAAGCGGCGAGCGCAAGCACTTTCGAAATTGACAGGGGATATATATGTCTCCAAATTATCGAAGGATGAGCCAAGCATCACGTTGAGAGCAAAGCTTAAAACTGCCTTGTGTAGACCTTTGCTTATGCTATTCTACGAACCCATCGTCTTGATCTTAACAATCTACCTTTCCCTCCTCTACGGAACGGTGACTGTCACTTTCATCCGCTGTCGATGCGTGGCTAACGAATACTAGCTGTACATGTTCCTCGGCGCCTTTCCCATTGTGTACCGGGAGCACCGAGGTTGGAGCGAAGGAATTGGAGGGATTTCGTTCTCTGGTGAAGCTGTGGGGATACTGCTCGGCATCGGCTACATATTCCCCAAGAACCATGGACCAAAAAATTGTCGATCGACACGAAGAAACTCCAGAGTCCCGATTGCCGCCCTCAATAGTTGGTTCTATAGCCATTCCGATTGGCATCATCTGCTTTGCGTGGTCCAACAGTCCGTCAGTGCACTGCCTGGTGTCTATTGTAGCTCAAATACCCTTCGGATTCGGCTTCGTCTTGGTATACATCAGCGTGCAGGAATATCTCGCGGATGCCTACACGTTATATGCTGCCAGTGTTCTCGCCGCCAATACGATATTCAGATCGGCATTCGGCGCGGTGTTCCCACTGTTCACAAATGTAAGGAATTGGATATCCCTTTTCTATTGCCGTGACTGACTCATAAAACTTGAAGTACATGTATCGGAACCTAGGCGACCACTGGGCATCTTCGGACCCTGCGTTCCTGGCTTTAGGATGCGTCCCTTTTCCCATATTGTTCTACCACTATGGTAGTCGTATCCGCGCAAAATGTCAATATGCGGCGAAAGCAGCTATACAACTGAGGTAGATGCAAGATACGGTATAGCGGTCTGCCTTAAAAGGTATGCACGTGTGTAGAGGAAGGCCTTCTGAGGAGAGACCTTGCACACAGTTATCATCAGCCATTGATTCAATCATCCACTCCTTGATTCCAACGATGAATCCATTCCGCTTTTTCACATACCTTATTCGTGGTCAGCGATGAACGACATTTGTAAGAAAACCAAACATAGTTCGTACCTCACATCACTTTTCTTGCACCGGCACCTCCCTCGCCCCCAATCATTTGTCTACTCTTGGACATGGGGAGTAACTCCCCACATCTATCCCCCCCCCCCGCCTGCGAGTACGAATCCCTCACGCTTGCCGCACCCATCGATCAAGATCTATATAGTCGCTCGCATTCCTTTTGGTTTACCGTTCTTAGACCTAACAAGATCGCTTAAGCGCCCTGTGATGCTGAGATTCATGAACCTCATCATCCCCTGGATCTCTGGAAGGCTAGACTTCCCTTAGGTTGCTCTCTTTGTTCCAGTTTTGAGGGTCAGGGTTAACTCTCCCATATTCATCTCTGTTAGATTGATGCCTCATGGCCTATCCCTCAATGTGAGTTTTTTGTTAGGACGCTGTTATAACTGATTGATTTGTTTTTACCTCCAGAGTTGGGGTTTTAGTTGGGATATCTAGATCTTCTTCTTCGTGGATTTACTCGTTCGATATTGGAGTAGTAGATGCGAAGAGTGGTGGCGTTATTGCAGGAGTAGTGGCACTAATGTAGATTGATTCGAAGTGTGAATCAATTTCATGTTATTTGCAAATCTGAAGTAATGAGTATGAGAGAAGCTCTTTATCTAGAGGGGAAATACAAGTTGACTGAGTTGGGTATTATTCACTCCCTGAACTTTTGGTGGTAATAATTATTAAAGAGTCGTATTCATCGTTATGTCGTGACGTCGTCGATTCATTCACTCGTCTCCATTCACTCTTTTATCCACCCATTTCAATCTCCATCCCCATTCACTCATAACCTTCATCCTCTTCCGCAAGCGCAAGTACGGCTGCCGCAAATTCACGAGCGTCTAACATTATCAGTATATGTGGAAACGAAGACATCAAGAGAATCGCGCCATACCAGTCGATTTCTTAAAGCTCAATTCATGCTGACCTCCAGGAGCCAGCTGCTCTGTGTACTCTGTAGTGAAGACATATCTCTGTAGTTCTGTAAGGTGAATGACCTTCGAGCCTGGCCGGGTCATCCACCTTGGTGAATGTATTTGGTGAGTGATGAATGCTGTCCATACGGGCGTTCTGAAGGGGAGTCAGTGTGAACTCTAGCACGAGGAGATCAGATGAAACGTACCTCTTCATTTCGCCAGTAAGCACGGAAGCCTGCAGCCGAATGCCCTTGGAATCTTTATCTTTGAAAATCCGTAGTGCGTGCTCAAAGTTGTCGTCAATGATCGGCCTGCATGAGCTTTAGTGTAGAACACCAAAATCGGATGTGGCGTGTTTTTTACGCTGCAAAATGTTCGTCTTCATTGTGCAGGTCTGAGTCCAGGATTGTTCGGATAGGTCGGGAGGTGTCTTCAGATCGTAGAGCCATGAAGGTGCTGAAGAACAATACAAGTTCTCGAAGATCAATTAGTATGCGAGAACAAAAGTGTGTGCGGGCAAGTCCAACTCACTTTCGTAGCTTAAGAATTTCAGACACGCCCAAAGCTCAAGGGACCGGCCTGTGCCATCTAAGCGTACAAATTTTAGGCAAGGACCGTTTCTCTCCACTCTCAGCGAGGTCAGCGCAAGGCAGCAATCTTTCTTCGCTCGAGCAGGACGCATAGTCCGTAGCAGGATGCGAGATTTACTGTCCTCCGATCTGTGATACAGCCGGACTAGTAGGTCGCCATCTTCAAAGGGTCTGGATTGTCAGTATTTGTGGAGCCGAGTGAGCAATAGACAGACTTACAGCTCGAGCAATCTAGTATACTCTTCTGCTAACCGGGTAGCCGCACCGGCCATATGGGCTGAAAGGGATATTGATCTGAGACCCTGTCAGCGGAAGCGCTTCAAGATTTCGGAGATATTGACCTTGAACCTCCACTGGTCAATGGCGTCGTTGGTTGGCTTTGCTCGTAAACTATTGGCAACCAATGACCTCCTACCGATCTTGGACTTGAGGCTTGGGAAGATTGGGTATTAGTGGACGTGGCCGGTGAGCCGGGGGGTTCAGGAGCATAGGGAGGTCGGAAGTCTCTTCTGGGGTAGTCATCTTCAGGAGGGTAGGATCGATAGCCACCATAGGGCCTTCTTGTGCCGTCCCGTGGTGAAGAGGGTCCGTCATCGTAGTCGTACTCCATTGGGTTTCGTGGACCAGTGGCCCTTCTCGCTGCCTGGGGCCTTGTGTCGAGACCGGGTCCAGTAGATGGTCGAGGGCCGGTCGCCCTTCTCCCAGGCTGTGGCCTTGCGCCGTAGTCCGATCCAGATCCAGTGGGTGATTGGGGACCTGTAGCCCTTCTTCCAGGCTGTGGCCTTGCGCCGTAGTCCGATCCAGATCCAGTGGGTGATTGGGGACCTGTAGCCCTTCTTCCAGGCTGTGGTCTTCGGTCAAAGTCAGAGTCGTGGGGTGATTGAGGGCCAGTAGCTCTCCTGCCGGGCGGTGGCCTTCTGTCAAAATCGGATTCGTAGGGCGACGGTGGACCAGCAGCCCTTCTCCTAGGCTGCGGCCGTCTATCAAAGTCCGAGCCCGTGGGTGATTGGTATCCGGTAGGCCCCCTCCCAGGCTCAGGCGGATGGTATCTTACGTCCTCCTCTGGGGGTCGCCTCCTCTCAAATGATGGAGGTCTGGAGGTGTCTGAGATTGTTAGCGGTCAAACATCCATTCGAGGCTGTCTACTGACCTGGCTCAGCTAATGATGTGGCTCCAAAATCGTCCACGAGTTGCTCTTCCTGTACTGCCAGCAGCTTCCCGATCTTAGGTCTCAAGTCTTCGAACCTGTCAGGGTCCTGAGGGAATCTAATTTGGTATAAGTTATTGTGAAAATATTGCGGAAGAATAAGATTGAGGCTCGGCTCGGGCGTGAAGAAGGCAAAAGGGCGTAGCCTTACCCCTCTATCAATATAGACCTCAGCCCTTCGATAAAAAGCTGATAAAGCTTAAGACGGCGGGTCAAGGTGTTATTACTTTGTTGCTGGAAATGTGCGTCAAGCTCCCTCCAAGCCTGGCGATAGGAGGCCGCAGAAATAACAGGATATCTTGCCAATCCCCCCACGATCCTCTGGACATCGCTGAAAGTAAATCTCAGACTATCCTTCACAGTCTGCACATCCCCAGCCACGACTAAATGCCTTCTAGGATTAGGGAAGTCTCCAATAGCATTGTCCAGCTTTCTTAGGGCTGAGCTGGTAGAAAAACACTCAGCAATCAGTGCCGTAATCTCGGCTGATGCGTCAGCTACAGGGTCCAAAAATTTGGATAGGGCACAGCCGACATCCTGCGCGGTTTCTGCAATCGCGATGAGCGCCATCGCCGCTTCGGGACCGCCACTAATAGCAATAAATCTGGAAGTTTCCGAGTTCCCTTCATGATATGATGTTTCTTGTTTGAGTGAAAGATGGAGAAATGTTGCATCATGTCAAAGGAAAAAGAAGTTTTGAAGATTCAATACATGGGAAGACGGTAATCTTTTCCTGCGGCTCGTGGTACAAAACGCAGATTGACGTGTCAGGAGAAGAGAATCCTTCAAAGGCTAGGGAAAACGCGCAAAAGCCAATTGGAAATCGCCCATCCCAGTGGTGGATCTCGGCCCTACGAGGGAGCCAGATGCTTAGTCCAGCCTTAGGAGGTAGATGGCGCCCGTTGTTGCATGATGCCGCTGATGCAGAAGGATGCAGCTTGGTGTTAGTAATTGCTCTGAAGGACTTGAATTGGATCTTGGGCGTTGCAGTGATGACCTTAGCGGTCCGCAGGTCTGGTGGGAAGCTCCCATTGGGATGGCGGTATTCGTGTTTACCCTGCAGTTATCAGAGTGTTCAATAGTAATAATGATGTTGGTAAGGACGTTTGCGGACATTGCTGTGGGAACTTCATGCTTCTCATGAGCGTGGTGAAGCGTGAGCGTAGAACACGTCGATAGCGTTGACATGCAACAAGATGTGAATCGACCGATGGTCAAGGGAGAGACAAAAGATGGATGGAGCGACATTGACGCGTGTCTTCCAGACCTTGACACTCGCTGCGCGATCAGCTACGGTAACTACCTTGCTACACTCCCGGCAATTGTACAGCTTTGAAACTTCAAAGAAAGCAGTAAGTCACGTAAGAGGAGAGAGCGAGATCGCATATCACGGATTTAGCTATTGTACAGATTCATGGCACCAGCAAAAGCAATGCTCCAGGTCACGCCGTGCATCACCATCGACAAGACATGTCATGTATGATATTGACCTTAGACCTAATTCGAACTAACCGCCTCCACAAAGTAAAGCCCCTAAGCTGCCAGCGAGCCGCACAGCGTAGAGCCAGGTAATCATGTCGTAGAGCACAAAGGAAAGGTATGAGAGAAGGCATGTTTTGTTGACAACGTGAAGGCGAGACTGCGAGCCCGCCGAAAGGGTCCAGGCAACACAGAGTCGTGAAAGGGGTTTGGTGTAGTGAAGCTACTCCTCATCCTCCTCTTCGTCGTTGGCCTGCGTCGGATTGAGGGTCAGCGTAAATTCAAGTGTCTGGGGGGGGTTTGATCGCTGGACTCACGTTGTAGCTAGCCTTCTCAGACTCGTAACGCTCCTTGTCGGTCTTGGCCTTGGCCTCATATGGCTCGCGCTGCTTGGTGCTGAGTGCCTTCCATCGCTCACCGAGAACCTTGCCTACTTGGCCTAGTAAAAGAGATAATGGTCAGTGGGACGTTCGTGGCATAGAATGGCAGGGTGATGCATACCGAAGCTGATTCCAGGGTTCTCCTCCCTCACGTTGTCACGCTGCTCATTGGCGAAGAACATGTAGGCGGACAAGCCACGCTTGGGCGCGTTGGGGTCTGGGGAGGGGAGAAGTTAGTGGGAATCGCATTTGGGAGTCAGCTTGGTGGACGTACCCTTCTTCTTCTTGCCTCCAGCGTCGGCGGCCTTGGCCTTGGTCTTGCGGGTTACCTTCTCCTTAGGCATGGTGATTGGTCTGATGAAGTTGCGCGTTAGTAAACGCGTCAATGAGACGAACGGAGCTGCAATCGAAACCAATTGGCTCGTAAGGTGGAGTCTAAGTGTTGTGGCTGTAGAGACATGGAAATGCGCATTGTTGATGGCTATGTCGCAATCGAGGATCGCGAATGCGACCGTGTAACGTCAAGGATTGCATTGGAGATGCTCACCTTATTTGTTGACGTGGTTGTGGTGAGGTGTGGTGGTACCTATGATTGGTATAGCAGGTCAGTGTTGATGAACAACATGATGGCGACGACGAGCATCGCAAAGTGGTCAATTGAACGACAGGAACCGGTCGCAAAGCATCAAAACAACGCAGAATCGGGCCGTTGTTGCTTGGTAAGGTTGGAGTATGGCAGGAGCATGATAATATGAGAGATATAACTTACGACTTTAACCGAAGAAGATTTAGTACTGTGTATTTGCCCTCCGCCAAATTTTGGTGGTGAGTTCTGGTAGGAGTATTTGGGTGAGGTTTTTTTGGTGAGGAAAAAGATGGGCGGGCAAGCTGAAGTACGCAAAATTTGGGCGGGGTCATTGCAGAAGGGTACTAATGAATGGCGCTAAGTCTTGCCGTAGCAGCGCAACCAACAACAACGACCAGCAACCAGCAACCGGCAACCAGCATTCCTGCACTCAGGCTTGTTTTTCCCTGGTTAAGATTATAGTTCATTGTGTACTAGCTATCCAATGGGCAAAGTGTCTGTTCATAGACTGCATTTGCCTTGGTGGTTGCCCTTTTATAGTACAATCGCGCTCACACGGGCCACGGCCAGGCTGAATTAAGCCTCTTTGTCCTTAGACCCTCCAAGCCCAGATTCAATCTCACTCTACCTTAGTAATAGACGTTTGATGCAGAGCAAGATTGAGACATTTCATTATCCTTGATCGATTGCTGCTTCTGCGTCTGTCCCATCGGCCATGCTCGGCCATGGTTTGATCAGCATGACTGCGTTGAGAGCTGACCCATATGAGAGATTGGAACGCCTTCTCACGCCTTAATCGGCAATTGAGTCCTTCATGACCATAGTAGGCGAGACTCCAGTTCGAGGTTGGCGCAGCGAAATAAGACGACAGTCAGCGTTGCCTTCGGAGTACGTTCTTTCCTCGTTAGCGGTCTGAGGGTCGACTTCAGTGCTTATAACGGCGTGATGTCGGCTCCATCGCTTTCAGTCAGCTTCGTCCTCCTCATCCAAGGCGAGGTCGCGGAGGGCACCATTGCGCGCCCAATCCACGCCACTCCCAGCTATGATGGCCGAGACAACGGTCTTCATGATCCTCCACCTCTTCCTTGCGATTGCTTGATCTTCCCGAGCCTGGTCTAGCTGAGCGCTCAAGCTTGAGTTGGCCAGCACACTGTCTTGTCGAGCCTGAAGCTCTGTGGTGAGAACATGGAGTGAGGCGGTCAATTCCCGATTCTGTTCTAGCGTCCGAAGGTTGTCGACCTCTGCAACGGTTTTATCCCTCAGTGTTGACTGTAGGCTTGATGATAGATTCGCTTGTGCTATGGATAAGATATCTCTTCGATCGATAAGAGGATGCAAAGCCCTGCATTTTGCATTAGCCCACGCCTGGAAACAAACGTTGCCCTTGGAGCTTGCCTTTCTGTGGCCGTTGCATTGGCGCCAGAATGAACAGCTTTGAGAATGGGGTCGGCAATAAGAACGTCTTCAACGACACTCTGGCGAAGCATGTAAGCAGCTCTAGACCCTAGACATTCTGCCTCAGCTTCCTTGAGCTGTGCTTCTGTACCCTCGTCGTTGGCCGGCGGCTCGTCTGAATAGAGGGAATCAGCGCTTGTTCTAGGCTTTGGGCGTGGTGAGTGCACCTGACGATGATGTGACCTGAGCTTCAAGAAGTGCTTGCTCGAGTTTGAGCTCGTTCAGCTGATCCCATAGCGCAAGGACCTGGCCCTCGACTTCGTAGAAAGGGAGCGTGTCGCCTAACTCGTGGGCAGCGAGGTCTGCGAAGGCGACATCGAAAGAGACTGACATAGGCGACTCATTGAGGTTCGTTCTCTTAACAGAGGCAGCCAGTGTCTCCATCAACCATCTTCTGGCTACTATGCTCGCGTCACTGGAGCAAAGACGGGAAGGGACTATTTACAAACTAGTGCCGTAACCATTCCGGAGATTTGCCGAACTTAGGGCAAGAAATCGAAAGCAGCTCGAGCAGCTATCTGGGCTTGCGCAACACCAGCGCAACGGAAAGGAAGTGGGGAGGAGCATGTACATATCGGGGGGCGTCTTACCTCAACATGGCTTTGCAAATCCTGCTCGCTCACAGTGGAGTCACTCTTACCGTGGATCCTTGTCCTTCGACTCTCGACGATCTCCGATCATGGATAACCAGGAAGACTACCATAGAGGCATCTTACCAGATACTGATGACTGCGCGAGGGAAGCAGGTCAAACTCCAGACACTTTCGACGGAGCAGGAGGTATTTCTATACGATAGACGAATACTCTCATCCCCGTCGATGAGAACTAGTACGCTCCTACCCAAGAAAGACCCTCCAGTAACCTTCACCCCCGAGACCGTCCCGGACAGTCCGAACGAAACGACTCTTCAAGGATGGCAGAGCTTGTTCAAGCGGCGAAGAGCATGGGCCATCGCCTTGTCCGACGGAAGCCGACAGACTGTAAAGCGAATACGGAAGCTTGATCATGAGATCAGAGTAGTTCGACGGGGCACGGCTATTGCTGTAGAAAACATCAAGCAACATGTTGGCAACTTGCGGCCCAAGTATGAGGAATCAAAGACATGGGCAGATCAGCTACGCGAAGACCAAGCCTTCTTGCTCGGAAATTGGGAGCATGCGCTGGGTATACTTGCCTCGATAAGGGCGTACGAAGAGCTTGGAAATTGTGTTCATGGGGCTCGGGCTGTCCCCCCGAGAATGTCTTCCAAACTGTCTACCCGAGCTACTTTGCGCGATTTTGTGAACGATGGTGAGGTGGAAGAGGCTACGAGGTCTGGTGGAGACATCTCGCGGATATTCGCAAACCGTGTTGACGACCTGAATGATACGTTCGAAGACGTCGTAGCCGATTCGAGCAAGACTATCGACGACATCCAAAAAAGCATGACCCTCTCGGACAGCGATGCTGGAGATCAGGCTGGGAGATTGATGGAAGAAATTGAGGTTGTGGCGAGAAAGATCAGTGCCGACTACGAGCACGTGCTTGGATTGACAGATACACCGAAATCTATGGCACAGGCATCAAAGACTGCCCAACTTCACAAAACAAATTTCCTACCATCTTTGAAGGAGACAAACGAGGAGATCAATGATCTTTTGACACGAACCATCGAAGGACAGGAAAATACCTTGAAGTCATCTGTTCAGTATCTGCAAAAGATCTCAGCAGTCGAGTCCAAGGTTTCTTCGGTCCACCACAAGCTGGTATAGCACCTTTTCGAGCCTTTCTCCCCTATTTGATGGCCTTCCTAGGAGTCTCTAGGCATGTTTCTGAAGAGATATGACGGGCTCTTGCCCCCAAACTACTACCGAGACTCAGCGTGCTACTCGAATCTGCGTCTTAAAGAAATAATGCTGACTTGGAAATGTGCCAGGCCAATCTGGATACCGACACGGGGAATGGACGCGCCTTTGACTTGCTGAATCTCGTCATTAGGCTGCCCTCAATTTACGGATCATTACTGATCGAATGTGTTCGACGTCAAGAATGGTCAGAAAAGATGACAACCGATTTATCGTCCTTGGTCGAAGAGATGGCTACCTACAAAGAGGAAGAGGCCAGAAGACGAAAGAGATGGCTCAAAGACATGGGTATGTAATTTTCAAGTTTGGATATATTAACCTGATCCGGATTGCACACTATGGGTCTCGATACTTCTTGCGGACAGAAAGGGGCTCCTACCGACTTCTTACTGCTGAAAGATGTCTTGTCACTCCCTCGCCGTGGATGAAGAAGGCTATGCTGATTCGGAAATACTCCTAGGTGGTGCGGTTGACCTTGTATCCTTAGACGACATGGCTTTCGGAATCGAGGTCAATGTACAGACGCAAAAGCAGCGATGGCCAGAAGTGAGCAGGGTCGATGTCATTGAATATCTGCGCCGTCTGAGGGAGCTTGGTGACCCGGGTGGAGCTTTGAAAGATCTCGAAGGCCTCGTCAAGACCCTGGATACACCCTCCAAGCAACAGGCTCGCAGCGCAAAGGCGTTTAAGAATGGCAGTGTTCACGAAGCAGCGTATGACAGGACATCCTTACTACTTCGAGGGGACGATGAGGTATTACCCGCCATGAGAAGTGAGAAACTGAAAGTCGAAGACAAATTAAAGACAGCAGAAAGCCGAGTACGCAAGCTTGAAGAGCTTCTGCATAGGCAAAGCCAATTTGGTCAACCTCCGCGCCCTTCAAGCTCCGTAGGATTCCCGTCAAGTAATGCTCCCACTTTTGAACGGTATGCTACCTCGCCAGTGACCAACTTTACTTCTGCTCTGTCGAAGGCCAGAGAAACCGGGTCGCGGAGGTCTTCTGTCTCTTCGAAGAGAATCTCTCTTTACAACGAGCCAGAGGAAAAGGGCCTTGCCCAGAGAATTGTGACGCTTGAGGCAGAACTGACGGTCGAAAGGGTACAATCAGCGCAGAGAGAAAAGGAGGCCGCAGCAAGAACGAACGTGGAGAACCTGCTGAAAAGCCAGATGCGAGATGCCATATCCACGAAGGAAGATCTATTGGGCAACCTGGAGGCCCAGCAGCAGGAATTCGACCATGAGCGGCGACTCTTGGAGGATGAGCACAACAAGCTCAAAATCAAGTTCGAGGAGCTTGAGGACGATTTTGATCGCGCCATGGAAAGTGGCGAAAATGTTGACAAGTTCCATGCCCTTGAAGAGGAGCTTGAAAGAGTCAAGAGAGATGCTGCTGGTGAAGTGCAGAGAGCCCACGGTCAGACCGAGTTCCTCCGTGATGACTACACTATGCAACGGGAGAAAGCAAATCGACTGGAACGTGAGATTCGAGAGCACGGCGAAGAAAGAACCAGACTTAATGCCAATGCCGATCAATTGACTTCGCGACTACGGAACCGTGATCAAATGCAAGTGGATCAGCGTAGAGCCCTCCGATCCGCACTACTTCATTTGTCGCAAGATGATATTGCCTCTGAAGACTTTGCGGAATTAATTGAGATCGTCGAAACCGTTGCCGAGAAGTCTGCAGCTCATCTCCAAAATATCAAAGACGCGCTTGAGACAGCCCGCGCTGACAATGCCTCTCTAGAGGCGCGGGTGAAATCTCAAGGAGACGAGATCCATGATCTTAGAGAGCGAGTGGGCAGCGAAGAGAGAGCGGTCTTCTCTTTACGCGAAGATAGCACGGCTCAACAGACGCAATGTGTCACTCTACAATCGCAGCTTGATTTCGAACGTGGTGAGCACGAAGAACTGAAAGCCAAATTTGCCTCTGGGGCCACAGATTCGGACGCGCTTCAAACTAAACTTACGGAAAGCGAGCGTACGATTGCAGACCTGATAGCGGAAGTCGCAGCTCGTAAGGCCCAAAATCAAGAAGTAGAAAGTCGTATAGAGGAAAAGGAGGCCAACGTTGAAGCTTTGCAGGCGCACCATGATGAGCTTAGTGCCCTTCGCGTTGCCCAGGCTTCACGAGCTACGGAGATTTCTGCAAAGCTATACTCCCAGAACCATACGTTGGAGCGATTGCTAGAACAGATTGGCCTTACTGTCACTAAACAAGACAACGCAATGGTTGTTCAGAAGGCACAACGAGCAGCCAGCGCCAGCACAACACTGAACGACCCCTCCATTTCAATGAAGCCCAGCCTTTCTGGGCTCATGCCTACGAAGAGCGATCCCCTAGCCTCTGCCGATCCAGATATCCTCCATTGGGCAGATTCTATTGACTCGAAGATGATCGAAAGACATTTTGACGAGCTCATGAAGGAAATCACAAGCTTTGATATGGATGTGTTCACCGAAGCTGTGACCAAGCGAGTCAAAGAAATCGAACACATAGCCCGCAAATGGCAGAAAGAGACTCGTGCATACCGAGACAAGTCCCATCGTTTCCAGAGCGAAGCACACGACAGAATAGCGCTGAGGAACTTCAAGGAAGGTGATTTGGCGTTGTTCCTTCCCACCAGAGACCAGGCCACGAAACCTTGGGCAGCTTTCAATGTGGGCGCTCCGCACTGCTTCCTCCGAGAGCAAGACTCGCATAATCTGGGGAAGAGGGACTGGCTCATCGCACGTATATCGAAAGTGGAGGAGCGTGTGGTGGACCTTTCAAGGTCACTGAATGGGCTAAAAGGCTCGGGCGACCAGAGGTCAATCCGCAATATAAGCGAACCGGGAGCTTTTCCCAACGACGAGAATCCATACGAGCTTTCCGATGGCTTGAGATGGTATCTGATCGATGCTGCCGAAGAACGGCCAGGTGCTCCAATCAATGTTGGATCCGGCAAAGTGACAGTAGCATCAGCGAACGTTGATGCCAGAGGCAGCATCCGAATGAAGAAATCTTCCGATGGTAACGAGGCCACCAAGACACTGACTCGAAGTCTTGACAGTCGGCGAAGTAGCACGAATTCCAAGAAAGGGCTCGCTCCTGTTACAAGTAACAATGCAGCTACTTCTGTAGGCATGGACGGCATGATTGAGCAAAGTATTGATAATGCCGCTGCTGAAGCTGCTTCATCAAATCTTCAGACGACGAGAGATGCAGAACACACGCAAGAGGGAGACAGACCGCAGAGCAGCCGGACTCTCGACGTCCCTGGTCAGAGCGGTCCAAGCATTGATCAAGTAGGCATAAGCAGGGCTCCTGACTAGTGATACCGGCCAGTCAATTTGGCTAATTCTCTGGACTAACACGGTAGCAGGTGAGAAGTCTTGCAACTTCGCCGTCAAAGTCGCTGAAGGAGCGGGCACTGAAGCCATCGCCACAGAAGTCATCGCCCGAGAAGCGGAAATCGAAGGCTTGGGATTCGCTCTGGTCGCTAGATTTGAATCTAGAGAGTGGAAAGGGGAAGTAATGAGGGTGTATTATAGGGAGTTTCGACCGTCATGGTGCAGGTCATACTCATCAACACTGTACTCGTACATTGACTAGTAAGCTCTTGCTCAGGCGATGCTTGGATGTATATTATTCTACCGTAATTTCTAGATACCCAGGTGTGATTAGCCACAAGAAACGGTGATGATTTCCATCACATGACTACTTATAGTGTGAGAGCTGCAGCAGTTCTTAGAACTTGTTTCCACCGTTCTGCTATGATACTAGATGGCGCTAACAACACCATTTCGATCCGCTACAAAATGCTTTCACAAGGGTTTAGCACTAAAAGACAGACGTGGGCGAGGACTCTTCCAACGTACAGACCGACGACTTAACGCTGCGACATTTTCTACCAATGAAGCTGAGTTTGGGCACCTTCGTGCTGTCGTATGGACCAGGTCTTCTAGGGGATAGTGAAAGACCGCGTGCGAACGCCAACTATGGTCTGTGTTTTGAAAAATCATACCCAGTGCTCGGCTTCTTCACTTTCAAGTATGCATTATGGTGAGCGACTGTGTAAGGTATTTCTACTTTTTTGGGATGAGAGCCACCTCGAATGTAGACTCTATTTGGCGAGGGGGCGTATGGGGCATGAAAATCAAGACGTATACCAAACTTTTGGGATATGGATCAACATACGAGCCAAAATTGCTTACCAAGGGCTTCTTAGTTATTAAAGACAGACTGCCGAGGACGTGTAACCTGGGCTGTCGGAGCCCGAAGGTGAATAAGTTTGTCAGATGTCTAGATTTGTGCGTGACAATACGCGGATAAAGACGCCGAGGCGGAGATGTTTCATGGGTTTTGAATGGACAACAAAGCTGTTTCGTTGAGAGCGTGAATTGACCTTGAATGTGATTGAACCGCTATAAATACAGCCGAGTACTGCTTTCTTGTGTGAGTCAGAGCGCTTGTCACACCTCACAGGAAACACGAGCATCGGTATAAATGACTACAAAATCAGTGCCTTCTATGTTGCAACTCTTTTCATCATTCCATTCGACACCATCTCCTGTTCTTTTATTATTAAGACTCCTGATTGAAAGACGCATCGATCTTTGGCATAGCCGCGATCACAAGCAGGCATTGAACCGAATAACGGGATATCACCAATTCATACCGATGTAAACCATCCCTTTACTGCAAGTGTTCAGTTAAGCTCTCGTAAAAACACTGACACGAGTTGTAATCCAGACCTACACTACCAGGATGGTGACCTTCATGGGCTTGCCCGAGGAGATCAAGACCATGATATACGGGCATTGCCTGGTGGTGAATCGAAAGATCGTTCCTTACACCATAGCCTACGACCATGAATCTGGGATAAAGCCATTCTCGTGGTCCAACAACGACCTTGGTATCTCGCTGTTCGCGGTCAACAAGTTGATTCGAGAGGGGGCACTCAATACATTCTATGGGAAGAATGCTTTCGAACTTGGAGGTGAGAGGGAGACCACCGCCTTGTGGGGACGAAACCGGCGTCGCTTTCGGCACATCAGCATTGATCTTGGCAGGCAAGATCTTGAGCCCGTGATGTCAATCCACATATTCGAGCACTACCTTCGCGATCCGAGTTTTGCTGGTTCTAGTCAACAAGAGATCGCGGGAAAGATTCATTCCAAACGTATGGAAGACCTCTTGCATTCTTGGAAACTCAAGGCTATGGCGATCGGATCCATGAAGTTGAAGAGCCTGACCATCGACATAAAGAATTTAGATTGTCCAGAGGGTTGCTGTCGGGTCGTGAGGCACGTATTTGAGAGCGTCGTCCCACCCGTTCATCATCGTCCACATGGCATCTTTGCGGATTGGCATCGCCATGACGACACAATCCCGTGCAACTGGGATCATCAGATCTATACTCATCCAAAGCCTGAAAGACTTGCAACCATGAACATCACGGTTCTGGGCAAGAAGGATGAAGAGGAAGCTGAGTAAATTCACAACTTGGGGTTCGCATGCGAGCACTGTTCATTGGTGGGAAACCTGCTCGATCAACAAAGCATGTAGGAGGAATGATGCCACCATTTGAGATAAACGAACAGAGATGTATGCACGCATACAAGACCAGATATGGGACTTGTGCTATAGGTGGAGCCAACAAAGTGTACAAAAGGGAGGAATGTACAATTATGCGCAGGTACGAGTACAGTTGCGACTTCCTGCTGAGTGTTTCCTACCTTTCAGCGAGACCGGCACCAGTAACGTGGGTCAATTATTCTACCAACTGCTACTTGCATGGGATTTCCCTAGAGAATCTTTGAGCTCGCCAGGGTGTAAAGGGTAGAAACATTCAAGAGAAATGGAATTTATAACCGAAGCCCGTTCCGTCGAGCTTTTACCTCTCCCCAGTATCCTTTTCGAGAGGTTCTTGTGAAATGCTTCCAAAATTTGAAAACCCAGCCAAACCGGGAATAATCCCTATGACATCAGGGATTTACTAATGACTTCTCTTGTCTTATTGTAAGCGACTTCACCAATTCACTTTCTGCGCGGCTTTTCCGGTTATACACTCAAATTGCGCTACACCTACCTCTCAACTCACCCTTAATACTAGACGTATCGCCACGGCTTCAACCTTCAAGCTTCAGAGCACACTACTCAAAATCGTACTGAGCGCTCCGAAAAACCAACCTCAGAGCTCCAAGCTCATCAGACCAATCCGTCATTATGAAGCCTCATTTCCTCGCTTTACCAAGAGAGGTTCAGGACCAGATATACGAGTATTGTCTGCTTTACAAAGGCGAGCTCACTCCATACCCAACGTGGTACGACAAGGAAGACTGGGAGGGAGGTCCAGATCAAGATATGCCATGTGTTGCCTTGCTCGGCGTCTGCCGAACTCTGCGTGTTGAAGCAGAACATGTTCTCTACAGCAAAAACGTGTGGAAGGTGTCTGACGTGAGGTCGATGGGTAACCCCAGTTACGATCGCTTCATATTTCAACATCCGAGCATTCGCCACATGTCGATCCAATGCGACAGTCGTGCCCTCGACCAAAAATTTGCATTGGATATACCCAAGCTATGCTTCAGAACGCTACCTCCGCTTGCACCTGCTGAGCGCGCAGCGAAGATCCGCCCGGTGCTGGAAGTAACCCTCACGACGCTTTGGCGCCACACATACACATACCTGGAAGGGCTACGAGGGCTGAAGACTTTGCGCGTCGATTTCACGAACTCCTACTGTCCAAGTGGATGCTGCCGAATAGTCGGCAAAGCCACGATGTGCATGGGTTCATTTAGCAAAATACGAGAACGGGTCCCAAAGGTGACACTCGTCAGCGCAGAAGAAGCCTCAAGGATCACCAAGGTTGATCTGACAAAAGTGGATCGTTTGCCTGAGAAACTCGTCATGCTACCTTCAACATGCAGTCCGCCAGAGGGACAATTTTCCATGACGCCGCATGTGGAGGCCACAGAGGAGATCAAAGCTCAACAACGAGTCCTCATCACAGCAACAGGTCTGATCTCGGAGGATGAATTAGGCTTCATTCACTCGGTTGGGCTTCACTGCAAACACTGCTTCATAGGGGGAATGTCTCGAGATGATTGGAGGTGGTACTGCTCGAGGCCACGTGAGTGAGACACGGACATGCTGGCGATGGTTCCGAGCCATTATCGTATGGGCCATCGGCAATAGAGGACGAGCTATACACAGGACAGAAGGAGAAGAATGGACTCTCAGAAAGGCCACCTTGATTGCGAGAGGGAGCGATTTGGTCGTGATAGAGGCAATGTTCGATGGCTTCAGCTCAAAGGAAATGCATCATTGGACGAGCAGTACGCTCAAGCTAGCATGATGTGGGGTTATGCTACCAGAACAACGAGTAAACATCGTGTCGAGCGTGTGTTGATAAGTCGAGCCTGCCCCTGCTACACAGAAGGGTTCACCCCCGAGTCGGCCCGGAAAGTCCTGGGGGCGCACACCACGGGGGCGCACAGCACAGTTCGGATACAGCCGTAGATACCGAGGTCCTTAGATTTGTATGGGGATTACATACAAATCTAAGTACTACCGCATCAGCCATATTGCCGTCACCGCTTTGAATGCCAGCGCAGTATATCGTTGTTATATATATAACTGTCGCTAATCCACCCTATTTATGCCTCCCACACGTCGCTGTCACTCTTCCACGCCATTATTCCGCCTTATGCTATTGACTGAATTGACTTAAGAACGCCGCGTTAATGATCTACTGCTCCTGCGACTCCCGCTCGTCCATATTTATGGCGGCGATGAGGCTATTATAGGGGCAAAAGGCTCAGCCTTACCACCACTAGTATAGGACCCCCTTGCTCTTACCCGGCGAGGCTACGACTCGCCCTAAACTTACTCCCACGCTTTAGTAGGCTTAGGCTGTCGCCGCCCGAGTACTAGCGGAGCGGGTGAGGCAGGAGGGTTTTCTTGGCTGCTGAGGACGGGTTTATATGACCATATCAGGGCCTTCTTACTGCGGGGGCGGCGTCGTTTTACCTAAGGGGCGGAGGTTACTGTTAAGTAGGAGTGTGTGGGAAGGATAGAGGTGTAAGTCGAAAAACTTGCAAATACCGTTTAAAAGTCGGTCAGTAATATAGCTAATGCGGGGTTACTTAGATTTGTACGAGGATCATATACAAATCTAAGTACCTCGGTACTAACGGCTATATCCGAACTGTGCTGTGCGCCCCCATGGTGTGCGCCCCCAGGACTTTCCGGAGTCGGCCACACCCTTGAGTCGGCCACCCTGCTATAACTCCACAACTGTTCGGTTTTGACGTTATGATTCCGCATGCAAAATTATAGTAATTACCAATTCTTACAACTTCCGTACCAAGCCTTTTATTCATACTAGTATGGTTTGAAAGTTATCGCATTCAACGGTTTGCCCCCTAAGAGATCCCCAGAGCAAGACCCGGGAGTAAGAAATCCAAGAAATTCTGGGGACCTCAGCTATACAGGGTGGCCAACTCAGGGGTGTGGCCGACTCAATCCTTCTCAAGGAAATCGAAAATCTCCAGCCCTACGTAGCTAAGGTGATAGAAATTTACCCAGGACTCACCCCTCATCGAGGGTAGGGTGAGCGCCGCTTTAGATGTAGGTGTCCGTCGCGCGAGCCTAGGTGATCCTAGGTGATCCTAGGTAACTGCGCCCCCTAGGGGGTAGGTGAGCTACTACCTAACTACTCTTCTCAACAGAATCCAGGGCTCAGTACTACATTCAGATATTGCTCTAGGTGTATGTATGCGATTAAGTGATGCCAAGATACTAGTGCTAGAAGGGACTAGCGGATTAACAGATCTCTTGGCGGAGTCGGACGGCATTGCACTCTCTGCGCCAACTGAGACTCTTATGCTTCCTGGTTTGTTTACAGAATTGATCTATCAGATTCAGGTGTATCATACTCGGCGAAAGTAGTCCTTGATTGCAGCTCTTATCCCGTAGTCCGTAAGTATGAATCCTCCTGTTCAAGACTTTTGTGATACCATCTGACGACGTTGGCAGTAGCCAATGAATAGTCCAGCCACACGGGAGGATCGAGACCATCCACATGAAACATTAAGAGAACTTTGAGATTCTGTTCGATAAATCCTGGAAGGCAACAGCGACTCCTCTTGGATACTGAGGACGCGCGATCCAACTGTTCATATATAGCCGCCCTTTCGCGAACCCCAACATCTGGCCTATTATATTGCGCGTGATAGGCCGTACACAGCCGTCACACTCATCTCATTGTTGCTGAAATTTGAAGTACTCAGGTGTCTGTTCGCTAAGCCTCTTGCCATTATGGGGGATCGAATTTCGCCAGATGCTAACCAAAATCTTTCGAGCTCTGAACAACTCTCGTCAGGAGCCGTAAACAAGGACAACAGGTGCGTTGGTCGACTCATTGTTGCCGCAGAGTGCTTCTGATTGTGATCTTATTCGATCAGCTGCTTCGTCCAATTTTGTTACTGTCACATTTTGCCAAAGAATCTCCTTCCCAGCTTCGCCATCCCTGCATATCACTCCTCATCTGATACATTGTTTTGCTGTACAGCTGCACACAGCCCCAGCATTGGACCCCAAATTTAGCCCAAGATAGTCAGTCTCTTACGAATTCCTCCGAGTCTCGACGTTTCAGGCTGATGGGCTTACAATCCCACGCACAGCCTGGATAGTAGATTTGACCATGTGTCCTTACCTTCTAAGATCAAATATTATAAAGCTCATTTCAAGTTGAGGGTTTCAACGCATCGTCTCGTAGATCTCTACGACTTCGGCTACCATGTATTCATTCTACTACCTTGTATTAGCTCTCGCCTCATTCGTCATCTCTTACACCGCGGCTGACCTCTCATCTCCAAGTAGCCAGCACATCGGAAATTACGAGCCAAAGTCTCAAGGCGTTGGTGAACGGTCTGACGATACTACAAAACGGCAGTATATCATCATTCCAAAAAACGGCACGGACAGCGATACCAATTCGAGAACGGAGAATTTCTTGAAGTCTATTACTCAACAGACAAGCATCTATTCCTCCAAAGATTCTTCCAACAATCTCATCTGGTGGCTTGCTAGTATTACGGACTCGGAAGTCGACACTATAAGGAAAAGTCCCGGTTAGTACTTTTCGCAAGTTGGACTCTTCTACCCCTCAGACATGTCTTGCAAGCTTGTTTCCCAGACGATATATCGTATCATATCAGGTCTCTCCTCCAGAAGCAATGCTGACTTCGATATGTACTACAGGCATAGCTGCGGTTGAAGAAGATACTCTGGATACACCGGAAGCAGCTGTCCATTCACCGTTGGCGCCGTCCAAGCTGTCGGTACCAAACAAAGTCAGGAGAGATCTACAGTACAGTACTCAAACATCGGCCGTTTCGGAGCTAGTGTTCATCAGCCAACCTACGTAAGTCTTTTCTAATTACAGTGGACCATGTATGAGAAAAATTATCGAGCTCGCAATGGGTCAAGCTTGAACGGAGTGATATACAGGCTGCACGAGGACTATTGCGACAGTAAGCAGCTCAACAATCAGTGACTGAGGATGTCAATCAAATCCCAACTCAGTCTAACCATTGTGGTTTGCAAACTATGGCCCAAGCTACGACTTTACCTATCCTTACTGTTCAATTTCTAGCATTTGAGCTTGCCTAATCATGCTTCTATGAACACGTCTGCGGATCATAATCCTGCGACTCGTGGGTCACATGCTAATAAGACCGGAATGAATAGGACAGTACCGAGCCTAGGTGACCTTGAGAATTACGTTTATGAGTCCGGTGGTGCGGGAGTCTATATATACCATGTCGAAGTCGTAAGTCCTTCCAGAGCTCATATGAAAGTCAAGACACCTGATTCGGTGTACATAGGGCATTAACACTCAAAGGACCATCGTAAGTCAGGAAAGATATTTTGATAAATCAAAGCTGACTGTTTTTAGGAGTTTCCAAGTAGTCGTTTGGAAGTTGTACAGAGTGAGCTGTCGCTGCATATGGGTCAAGCTCCTGGTGAAGACACCAGTGGTGATTCGCATTCCACCGGCACTGCTTCAAAAGCTACAGGCGAACGATACGGATCTGCCAAAATGGCAACCTTGGTAGTTTTCAAAATGGCTGACTACTTTCAGTCAGAAACCGCAGATGCATTCAAACAAAGTACGTGCTTGAGCTCTTCTTTACTATTAGTTTGTGCTACTGTGAAGGTTTAGTACTTACTTCAAATTTTCGTATAGTTTGGACCCACATAAATGCAAATCGAAGGAGAGGAAGCAGCGTTGTTACATACTCAATATCGAGTGGTGACCTTGTTGATCTAAATCATTTGTCCTTTGCACGAAGGATGATGAAAATTAACATCAAAACGCTCATGGATAATGATATACCTGTATTCGTCGCGGCGGGCAACCGGCGCCAAGGTAGACCGAATGTCGATACAGCCCCTGCAGTCTTCGAGGGACAGGACTATCCCTTGATCGTCGTAGGCGCCTGCGACATGTATGGGCTGCGAGCTTATATTTCGCAAGGGGGCAGTCATGTTTCACTCTACGCCCCGGGAGACTCTATTACAGCTCAGAATAAAGACAACGATAATGGGCGAAAGGATTCTGGTACATCCTATGCTACACCATTACTGGCAGGTATGCTAGCGACCTACCTCGCCTATAATACCGTACCGTTTGATACGACTCCCGGGAAGCTAGTTGCAGCTGCAAGAACCTATCTGATTCAGACGGCCAATTGGCAAAGGCAACCGACTATTAAGTCCCTCTGGAACGAGGTTGACGAGGCTCATAACCCAAAGAAAGGATCAACAAACAACAAACCATCGACATCTGGACCTGCACCGGCCACTGCCCCTTACGCACAAGGTACCTGTAGTGTCGACGTCACACAATGGAAGACGCCTTTCGGTGACGACGGAACCTACTCTCTCGAAGTGTCGATGACTGACAATAATAAAGCTCAAATAGGGTATACGCAAAGAGGAGACGGATACTCCGACAGTAACCCTCTCCAATTCCAGAGCAAGCTCGAAGATCTTCTCACCTGTAAGCCCGAGAAACAGCAGGACTATATCGCATTTGCCCTTGGAGCGCAAGCGTGGTCGAGTGACGGGCAATTTAAGAAAGGGGCTGTGCCTAGCTGTACTATTGGTGGATGGAATGGGGACGTGACTAAAAGCAACCAGTCGGTAAGTCTTGCTTTCCAGACCAGGACCGAAACAGCAGAGACTATACTAATCTATAGTAGAAGCGCGATATAAATTGCGTCTTCATTTGTACATGGGGAGGTGGGAAATCTTCCGATGGGTCAAATTGAAACTTCAACCATGTACGGTGGACTACCATGACTACTTGGTCGAGGACTGTGACTCGTTGGATGCTACTTGTGTCAGATTATTGGAACACTTTTCATCATGAAATGAGACGTCGGTATAGATTTATGCGAATGCAAAATTGAAGGTCATCGGCGCTGTCGCTAGAATATCGCGGTTAGGTTGTTCTTCATTCTCTTGAAGGTTTTTGGATTTATATACTTACGGCCACTATGAAGGAAGAATCTCGACATTGATATACGCTGGGCGACACCTTCGGCTTGGGCCTCGGCTGGGGTTAGCGAAGTCGAAGCGTAATACGAGGTTTCCTGCCCTTGGGTGGAGTGCTCCGGGGTTCTACGGGATTGATCTCAATTGAATCTAGACAGGCCTCCGGCACGAAGAGGCAGCTATTGACTATATACAAGTTAGTGACCACGTGGAATTTTTCAGTGATTTTTTGAATTCGTCGATTGCGAGTACGAGTTGTCGAAAGCTTTCATACAAAATCTAGCTGCAGAGATTGTAAAATTCAAAAGGGATAATCCAGCTTTCTTCTTAAAACCGAGCACGAGGTGTCCGAATTAACATGATCTCGAAGACGGGACGTGTGAGAAGGGCATAGGGGCTGCTTCGATCGTGAAACCAAACGTGCGAGGATTCGAGCGACGACAAGCTAGCTTCTGTATATTATAGCGTCGGAATATAGGGCACATTATATACCACCTAAAGCTAATATGCCACCCTAAGCCTTGCGCCGGTGAAGGTACGGAATTGTAAGTAAGAGTAGGTAGTGGTATTCTACTTAGTATATAGTCGGCGGGACAACCGTTTCAGTCAATATTTAGAACTAGTATAAGCGCGAGCGAAGTCGCGAGTACACCCTCCCGCTACGGGGAAATGAAAGAGAAAGTAGTATATTTATAAATTCTATTTTAAGGAAACTAGATTTAACGCGTAATCTATATAATTTTAAAGCGCTCTTAGAGATATACTATTAGCGATTTAATTAATATCCTAACGTATTATTAAATATACTTCGTATTATATATTTAATTCCTTAATATATTCTCCTTACGTTGAATAATTAATAATAAAAATAATTATCGAGAAGTTTTTTTCTATAAGTAGGTAAATATCCTAAAACTAAATTATACTCCTTTATATAAAACCTAGTCTCTAATTTTAAAATTATAAATTAATTAATTAATAATAATTACTCTATTAAATTCTTAGTTAAAATTTAAATATTATAAATAAATAATAATAAGAAATTAAAAACGAAGAATTATATTATTTTTATATAAAATATAAAATATTAAAATATTAATTATCTACTATAAACGTAGTAATATTATCCTCGTTCTAGTCTTCGATATAGAGATACGCGATATCTATTATCTTTATTACGAGGTAGAATAGGTATATTAATATATATATTAATATTTTAGTATAGTAGATTTTCTTTAAAAAGAGTAAAACGTGACGGAGGAGGGAAAACGGGGGAGTAAGGTACCGTTTCTCTTTATACTCTACATCGGCGGCCATCTCTAAGGCCTACCTAAATCGGGCTATACGAGAAAGTGCGTATCTACTTAAAGCGTGTATCACCTAGCTTGGGTGAGGGCCTTCCCTTGCCAAGCCATGATCGACGAAATCTTGGTGGTGTTACTCCTTCTTCCATAGCTTGTCAGTTCAGTGATATTTCCCATTGGATTGTACATATTCTGGCAACAACATCTTTTGGCTCATACCTTAGCCCTTGATCTTGAAATTCTTTGTAGCGCTGCTTGTCGGTCATTCCTCAACATCACCTCCTCACAGTGGAAAAGCTTCCTGCACGCAATAATCCGTGCAGAATCATGGAATAAAGTCCCCACATAGCGACTCCCATTTTTCACTTCTGACTCACCTCTTTGAAGTGCCCGCCATGTCGTGGTTCTCAATCCTCCCTGCGCACCTGACCATTTTCGAGACCTGGATCATACGCTTCTTCGTAAGCATGCCCTACGCCCCCTAAGACTGCCCCTAACGCGTACCAACAGCTTCTCCTGGGCATCATCATAATTGGACCATGGGCCCTCTTCCTTGTCTACGACATGCTTCTCTACGTCGCCCGCGCCGTCTACTACGAAACCCCCTACTACGGCGGCAGAGCAAGCGGGAGACGGCGGCCCCGCGCTCCAACGCTCACAGAAAGACCCAATGGCAGGATGAGGGCAGTTAGTATAAGCGAGGTACTCAGCAGTGGAGGTTCGAGCGATGATAAGGATGGATTGAAGAAGAGACGGTCACCGGATTCCAGTGGGGATGAAGCAGTGATCACGGAGGAAGGTTGAAACTGAAGTTCAGGTCAAAAACAAATGCAACGTGCGGCTGATGAATGCAGAGAGCCGAGCTATACGATCGACGGATCTATGGGATGCAGGTACGGACAGCCGATTCCGTTCTGGGGATGGTACGGCGAAGAAACGGCGATGATCGGCACGTATGGACTGCATGTAAGTACCAGGCTTCGTTTCTGCAGCTGATGATGAATGAATGCACCTTTCCAAACTCCGCGCCGATGAAAACAGCACTAAACGCGCGAATATGAGGCTAATTGGTCTTTGCAGATTTCCTGAGTACTACATACACTGTATCTAGGCGAGCGGACATAGCAACAGTATTTTCGTCTCCGTCGCTCTGGTGTGTCTATCCATTACACTCGCTCAGCCAGCATCACGGAAAAGCCACCATGTTTGATGCCCCTAGCCAATGAAGTTTTCTTGCGGCTCCCTCGCTCCAGAACGAAGCCAATAGGAGGGATAACCCCCTCAGGGCTCAGCATCGCTCAATGTCGCTCACAGCTGTGTCCAAAATCTCAAAGTCTTCCTGAAGCATCACCTTGGATGTGCTCTTGACTATCGAGATCACTAGTCGCGAAGCACTTCGTACCGCCATTTTGCTCATTATTTCGAGAAAAAACTGCCGCTCGCTTGAGTTGTCCGAGCTCTGTTGGTCCACGATACACACCCCAACCATAATTTCTTGGCAAAGGCCGGTCCCCTCCCATCTCGATACTTAGAGACTTGATGAACGGGGGCAATCGTGACGCCATCGATTTCCAGCCATCATCCGATTCTTTAGCAGTGCAGCACCCGCAATACTTCCATATCTCGAAGCGGAAACGTCGCAGCTGGGTCTTTTGATGGCATGCCAATTGACCTAGGAACTGCTCAAGTGCTCTGGGGCATTGAAACGCAAAGGTGTTAGCATGGAGGAAGTAATGTTCAAATTCAATTTTCAAACTCAGCGATGCCAATCGGAGGTTCATAGTACTCGTAGGAGCATCGGGATCGTTCGGCTGGTATGAGTCTAATTCAAAGACGTCTGGCACTCCGAGTGCGTGGGGACGACGTTCGTAGTCAGATCGCCACGCCCATACAAAGTATGCTTCGTCGATGTAATTGTATCGCTTCAAATCCAGAAGGTGTTTGTATCTTTCCCGGGATTCCTCGAAATAACCGCGAAGCACCATTTCAAAAACTACCTGGCGAATCTCCCATGGCAGATAACCAAGTGTTCCAAGACTGCTTCCTAGGTTGTCATCCTTCTTCCGGGCGTCGGAGAACCAAGCCCATCTCTTCTTGGTCTTCTTGATGATTTGCTCCCTGAAGCTTGGATACACGTCTTCCGCCTTGAATGGCAAAGTCATGGCAATCACATGCTTCCTTGTCGGATACTTCTCAAGCTGTGACATTTCCAGAGTCACCTGGCGCTTTTGTGGTTGGGTCGCAGCCATGAATCCTGTTTGCAAGTGGCAGGCAGGATTGGGTCTTAGCGAAGTCGAGGATCTCGAGCACGATTCGGTTCAAACCACGAGACTTTGCTAGAAGTAGTGGGAAGTCTTGCCAATGCAGTGTGTACGAACCCTAAGTATTACTGAATGTAGGACAGATATCGTATAGAAGGGACGATATCGTGACACATTCAACATACTCGTAGGTATGACTCATGAGACCATAGGCTAGCGAGTTCCTGGATAGCCGAGTGAATATTTGAGGTAATTTACCCTATCGGATGATCAAATTTGGAAACACAAAACGAATGATTTGCGCAGGCTGTGGTGGTATGCCTATATGTGTAGTCCAATTATTTGAGGATTCTACCCCGCGAAGGCATTCAAGTATGTCGAAACTAAGCATCTAGCGTCAAGGTTTGGCGAGATCAAACCAAGATTGTGGCGTTTCGGAGCGGAGCGAGCCGTGTGTGGCTGGCACGTGTTTGAAATCTGGGGTAAGCTACCGACGTGCGGTGATTTAAATCGCGTAAGTCTGTGTGCAAGTGAATTGTTATAAGGTGTTCAGTAAAGCGTGCCGCATCCGGCTAGCCTGCCCAACGACGCCCTTTAATTCTTGCTGCTGGCTGCTGTCACAACTCTTGGATATCGCCGGTATATATACCTCCGTATCCTGCTCTTCTTATAGTCTTATTAATATCTCTATACTTTCTGGACCCTAAGCAGGCCCCCACGGAGCGAGGCGGTGGAATTGTCTACGATAGCACCTGGCCTTTTCTTGTATCTCTCCGTCCTTGTTCTTTACCCTCTGCCTCTCTCTCCGACTGCGGGCTTTCTCTATCACTTCGTATTCCTCTCTCCGCGACCTTAATCTCGGGGTCGGTGTCGATCTTCGATCACTATTAGAGGCGTTTTTATATTACAGGACGCGTATCTGGAGATAGGTGAGTGCTTAGTGGCTAAAGGTAACGGTGAACAGACGGATTTTGATATCGACTCAGACGCCTCTGATACGGACCTTCTAGAGCTGAAGCAGGGACTGACCAAATTAGGACCGGAAAACATATAACAAGATCTAGCAGATGCCGTCATTGCTGTTTAAAAGCTAATTCGGTCGAAATATAAACAGTATATTTTGAATTATTCGTTGTTCCAGCTATGCGTTTATATATCGACTATTGAGCCTGACTTTGTCTCTTTTTCCTCTGTACTAAATTTTGGAACTTTGTGTACGGGGATTATCTAAAATTGTTCAGATCCTGTTCCGTGATGTCCTTCAAAAACTGTTTATCTGGTACTATATAACATATCCTCGCGCCGCTGAACACATACGATGACGTATGGCAAACCTTGCGTCAATTATACTACTATGTATCACACAACTTTTCAAACAAAGAGCCAGGCTATAGATAGCGCAGTGCTAGCATAGTGGTCTAGAGAAACAGTCTGCTCTCAAACAGCGGTTTGTTTTTTCATTGTATATGTAAGAAGCAGGGAGCAAATCGTTGAAAGATAAAGTTCCATAATTCAAAGCTTCAGATCTAAACCATATCACCAGCAATCGGGAATCCTCATACCAATTATCAATGAAGTATCAATCCTTCTAGCAACCTGAGTTGTACTTCTTACAAGAGGTAATTGCAACCGAGTACTCGGGACCGAGAGTTTCACCTCATTGAGTATGGCTAGGATTTGCCAGCTCTTCTATAGTGTCGCCGCTGCCCACAAAGACGAGGACATAAGGTTCTGCGCGATTCTGAAGGATTACCAGACTCGAAATCATGGGGTTTGAACTTTAGGTTCAACATCCCTTCAAAGAAAGGGAATGACGATGAAGATTGCGAATTGGACATAAATCATCTATCTCATTCAGTACTAGATTTGGTGTCTAGTTCACCAGTCTATTGAAATAATGACATTCATAGAACGCGGCGTCATCGACCATTCATAATGCTTGCGCATGGAAATGCACTCCCATGGCATGCTGCCAGCTATGGTCTTGTAACGACCATTATGCCTTGTGGGAAATTTCCACAGCATTGTCAGGGTCTTGCCAGAACGCTTTGAGCAATATCCACTCCTCCCTTACGTCGAATCCGGCTGAAAGCACCTTTCCCTGCCAAATCTAAGAATGTGGGGTACTCCGAGAAGAGACCACCGCTCTCCTCTTGATGTCCGAGCCAATTTCGGTGTCTTTCGGATCTGCTGTTTGGTCCCATGTTCGTCTTTTTGTAGATTGCCCCGAGTATGCCCTTCTCCCGTCGAGTGTCCCATATTGTTGAACACTCGTCGTACAGGCGCAAAGACCGAGCGAACGAGAGTTTCATGGAATTTGCTGATGAAGGCAGCAAATATGACAAATACCGTGGTTGCCCAAGGACTCCAAGCTCCAATATGAGTCGCAGATTCGTTTTGGGGGAGATATGCCAAGAGCAACTCCATCACAACGATATTAGCTAGGAAGAGCAAGATTGATAGAACACTTGCAACGACCGCCCAGAGGTACGCCATTATGCGATGTATTTGGCGGCCCGCTTTTGCCAACGTCTACTCCCTCCAGCGTCCACCTTGAAGGGCTGAGAATGGGAGCCGAGACTGAGACTTTTGAGGAAAGAGTATATGATGTCTCTGGCTTGACGAGGGTTTCTCCGACCGAAGCAAAGAGCCCACACACCCTGAGAAATAAGGAACAGGCCTAGGATTATGCCAAAGTATTCATACGCCGTAAAAAACGAGTCCGATGGTAAGACAGATGCGACGTGATGTATGAGTTGAACTTCTGCTTTAGACAATAGTTGAAGGTCTGAATATGAACGAAAAATTGCTGGTTACCAATAGAACGATGACTGCTGACAGGGATCAGCGCAGCCATTTTCTTGGACCCATTCGGTGTCGACTGCAAAGCCGCGCCACAATGGATCCTGGCCAGCACCATAGCTCATCTGAGATTCTGGAGGATGGCAAGTGATGGGATTCAAAGTCGAGAAATTTGAGGATAAGTCAGTCTTGTTCCAGAACGCTGTCAAGGTCGTAATCAGCCCCACCGTCACCAGGGCGCCCCAGTAAATCATGATTGTCCTCACTCTGTGTTCATGACCGTCGCGAGACCCAAATTTTCGCAGCGTGGTAGACCAGTTGATTAACGGTATTGTGATGAAACATGAGGTGCTTAGGACCGCGACCAAAGCGTAGAGATCCAAGTCTCCATAAGCGGGGCCACGCCATACAAGAAGGCAAGCATGAATCGCTGCACTGCCAGAGTACGTGAGAGCAGCAGTCAGGGCACCGGCAACAAGCCATTCGAAGTGGGAGGCGAGAAGCCCAAAAATGATAACACAGTAAAACAGGATTCGGGGCAAGCGTCCGTAATTACCCTAGATATATTAGTTCTAGGTAGCGTCAAAACCCGGAGTCGCTGTGACAAGCTTACTGATACTGGGTACCAACAGGGTACATTGGCATAAGTAGTGTTGAAATCAAAAGCGACCGACTGGGTAAAGTTTGTCGCGTTCGGGACCGAAGCAGTGCACGTATGGCTAAGTAACGGCAGTAAGACGATAGCAAGATGGTAAATGGTAGGGTAGGCCATTGTATGAAAGTACGTAGACCTAGACTCACAAAGAAGAGAAGAAAAGGACTATGCCTTGCTATAGCTTTTGGTCAATGACCAAATTATGAGGTTCTTGGACTCCAAGTGTCATGTATTATGGAGGCGTGGCCCACGATGCGCTGCTGTGCCAGCAACATTGGAATTGAGGTGAGGAACATTGAGAAGGCTGGTGAGCGGCTGAGTCCAAGCAGCAACCATCGGAGCCCCGGGAGTAGATTCCGCACACTGTGCCTCTGCAACTGCCCCACATAGCTCAGAGATCTTCTGAAGCATAGGATGTTCCAAATCTGCGCATTTAGACAGCACTCTAGGCAGTATGTATTGTAGGCAACACCGGGGCAACCCTCGGAGGCAACCGTTGACTTGTTTTGAAAGTTACCGGTCAATACCGTTAGATCATTTCCACATTTCTAGCGCCAAAAATAAGAAGTATGTAAGAATCAACGCACACACTCGCACTCGCACGTCAAGGCATCGATCCTTGGAAAGATCCAGAAAATACAATTGCAAACGTAAGTAATACCATGTTGACACGGACTTCGGGGGCTCGCGCCCTTCTCCGCCCGGATTAAGCCCATACGAGAAGACAAGGCGGACATTCGAAGCCATGCTGAGATACAAACCTGCCCCCCGTTGAAAATCGCCAAGGCTCAACCTCAAAGAACTCTGCCCAAACCTGTGTGTACCCTACTTCCTGCGCGTGACTTACATGAGGTCTGTCTGTATGCTGACTTTTGAACCTCAGCGCCGAAGAGAAAGAGCGGGTTTTTGCCAATTATACCTTACCAAAGGTCACTCCACCACCTTGTCACTCCACCAGCTTGTCACTCCACCACCTTTCCCCAACATGACGAAGCCGAGGAGTACGTTCCTGATGACCTTTCCGAACCCTTCCAATCATCTTCCCAACATGATGAGTTCAAGAGACACTTCGCCGCTGATTAGTACCCTGATGGCCTCTCCGAGCCCTTCGAACCACCTACACAAGACAAAACCGAGACCCTGATCATCGACGAAATGTCGAGCAATCGCCGCCCCTCACATTCGCAACCACCCGTACGATCCCCTTCACCAATATTTCAATTGGTACCTTACCCTTCGCCTGGACCTCAAATACTGGTAACATACCCCCCACCTGGACCTAATTCAGTGGACATGATCGGAAATCTGCGACAATTGTCACGGCTACTAGCCAAGAAACCCAGCCGGCGAAGAGGTAAGATACCGACAAAACGGCAAGAAGACGCAGAGAGAGATGGAGAGTGGACCTCCATCACAATCACGATACCAATTCTCGTCTTTTGGCGATGGAAAACGTTTACTATTATCGGCCTGTTCTTGTACTGTCTTAGTTTAGCAGAGGATTAGTGTCGCTTCAGGTAATGCCATAAGGCCTATGTAAGGAGGATGATAGCATATGGTGTCGACATCAACGCTTCCAAGGCTCCGTTCGTACTACCGCAGGTTATCTAGGGATCATATCGTTTTCTTGTCTTTTGGGCAGGTGTTTTTAAGGAGCTGGCGTTGGAATTGACGTTGGATTCTAGGGATGATACCCAGTTTCCTTGCCTGTGCAGTAGATGTTTCTGGGAGAATTGGACAGTGTCCTATGGCTTGTTACCACGATTACCAAAGACTTTTGACGAATGAATGAACACGATTGAAAATGCCGCTAGGTGGAGCTCCAAATTGTAGCTTCTTTGTTCGAATCGTGGGTAACGAGCCCTTTTGGACGTTTTAGATTAGGTATGATACCTATGCATTACCTCGTATCCTGCTCACCCTTTTCCTCTCCCAGCCCATCCTCCTCCTTCGTCACAGGCTCAAGGTCTCTCCTCCTCATTCCCCACCCATCTTTCCACCCAACCCATCCCTTCTCCCACGGCCCCTTGGCAAAAGAAACCACCAGCCCCGCCCCAATAAACCCCACGCTCGCACTCCCACTCCGAATCCACCCGCCCCTCGCATACAGACTGTTCCCCACAGACGTGCCCACCAGCTGCCCACAGAACACACAAAGCATATACGCCGTGTTGACTCTATTCCGCGCTTTCGGCTCAATGGCATAAATCGCTGTCCGATTCGCTATCTGTGATGACTGAATCCCGAGGTCAAGAAGAAAGGCTTGGATGATTGGCCCGGCGATGGTGAACGTGCCGGTGTAGGTGCCTATGGCGATGCCGGTGATGCAGATGAATTGGCCGATTATGACGGAGTAGAAAGGCACGATTCTGTCGATGACGAGCCTGCTGTAGGGAGGTCCGAAGCCCATTGCGAATATGCCGATGAGGGCGAAGAGGCCGATGTAGAGGGGTGGGAAATTGTAGGGTGGGGAGGCGAGCAGGAAGGTTAGCGTTGTCCAGTAAGAGGTGAATGTGGCGGAGGTGCAGAAGCCGATGAGAGAGGCTTGCACGAGGACGGGGTGCTTGAAGAGCATGGTGATTACGCTCCAGAGCATCTTGAAGTAGTTGAGACCGCCGGGGTTGGTGCTTGGGTAGTCGGGGAGGAACAACCAGAGGAGGAGAAGGATGAGGTACTGCAGCGCGAAGGCTAGCCAGTACACGTTTCGCCACGATGTGTATTCTGTGACTACACCGGAGAGGACTCGGGCTATTAGGATGCCTAGCATGAGTCCGGAGACGACTATTGAGAGAGCGGTTGCTCGGCGATGTGCTGGTGCGAGATCACCGACGAGTGGCAGCACTGGCATACGTCAGCGCGAGAAAGTCGTGTATTGTGGTCTACGTACTTAATTGAGGGGTCACGGTTGTCAAAGCTGTCAGGAAGGAGAGAAAGCAGAAGATGGGAAAGGAGTTCGTAATGCAGAGACCGATCCTGAGTCACGAATGATTAGGACTATGCTAGCATACAAAAATTTTGCGGGACGATGACCCACCATGCAGTTCCTGTAAACCATACTAAGAGCAATACAAAAGGTCTTCTTTTGAAGAGGTCCCCAAGCGGACACAGAAACAGCAGGCCAGCTGCATAGCCCGCCTGGGCTAGCGTTGGTATTAAGCTGACCCGTTCTTGGTCCACATGAAAGTCATCTGCCAGCTTGTTCAAGATGGGATGTGCATAGTAGAGATTGGCAACAGTGAACGCTGCTGCAAAACCAAAGAGGAGATTCAATGCGATGGAAAACCCAAAGGGCTTGTTTGCGTCATAGCGGCATCGCTTTGGTGTGTAATTGAGTATGAGGTACGCCTTTCGCCAATATGATCGAGTGGTACCGGGCGACTCATGTGTGAGATGAAGCTGGGTCTTCTGAGGTCTCATTTTTCTGCATTGATTTTGGTAGCGCTGTGGGTGATGGCGAGGACATTGCCAATAATTACCACAATAATGGAAAAATGTTATGAAATGTACTCCTTATCAAAAATCAAGACTGTGGTCTCCATGTAATCTCAATGCCATATTTTTTCCCCACGACCAACTTAACAGATCGAGACCGAAAGTACACATTGGTAACTTGGCGAAATCGGAGCTTTTATGACGCGCACAATAAAACGCGAGACTCGGCCCGAGATGAAGGCCATTATAATCACTAGGATCAGAAAGGAAGGAGGTCGGCAGATGCTGAAGCTTCGTTAACCGACCAAATCCACAGGTCCAATTGTCGCAAAGTAGTAGTATAGGCGTAGGGAAATAGGGTCAAGCCTAAGAAGGTGCTCAAGTCAACTGCGCGCTGGCACCCAGACTGCCACTTATTTTGACAGCTGGCCTGGAAAGTAAGAATTGACACTGAAAATACTCCGCACAGAGGTCCTTGATATGCACTCCATTCTTACTAAACGGCTATGAGATCCGTTGTATGACTTTGATCAAATCTGCCGTGACTCCCATTGCGGTGACAGCACCCCCAGCTCTATGTCCCATCGTTAGCCAACAAATTTGCTTTCCCTGGAAAGGAAAACTCACCCAGCACCTTGCACAACAAGCGGATTACTTCCATACCTCTCGGTATAGAAGCTAACAATGTTATCGCTCCCCTTCAAGCCCGCAATCGGATGCCCCTTGTCGAATTTCTCCAGGCCAACCTTCACAGCCTTGCTCCCCACATCAATACTTCCCACGAACCTGACCACTTTGCCCTCCTTTACAGCTTCGTTCTTGACCTCATCCATCAAGCCGTCGAACTCAGGCAGGCGCTCCAGGAACTCTTCTGCGCTCCCCGCGCTTTCGAGTTCTGCTGGAATGAGACTTTGGACGGGAAAGCTGTCCGTGCTTGCTATTTCCAGTCCGACAAGACGGGCAAGGATTACGAGTTTGCGAGCGACGTCCACCCCGTTCAGATCGTCGCGAGGATCTGGTTCCGTGAAGCCGGCTTCTTTTGCTTTCGTCACCTCGGCGCTCCATTTGCCGCCTTTGCCTTCGACGGGAGCGAAGTTGTTAAACAGAAAGCTCATGGTGCCAGAGAAGACACCCTCAATCTTCTGGACTTGGTCGCCAGTATTGACTAGATCTTTCAGCGTGGCAATGATGGGGAGGCCGGCGCCGACGGAAGACTCGTGGTACATCAGCCCTCTCTCGAGGTGTGGCTCATATGGTCGATATCCGCTTTCTTGGATGTTCTTCCACAGGCTGATATCGCTACTGAAAGCCTTCTTACTTGGCGTCACGACACTAATGCCTCGCTTCAAGAATTCGGGATAAGCATTGGCAACATCCTGACTGCTAGTGTTGTCGATGAGCACACGTTTGCCGGGAATTTCTTCCAGAAATTTGATCGTTTGGTCAACATTTAGCGCGGGCGATGTAGACGCATTGAGATCGCTTTCCCAAGAGTCTAATGACAGAGGCTTTGTGCGGAACGAGGCTCGGAGAGATTTGGTTGACCGCGAGATGAGTACCAGGGATATGTTGGGCTGTTTCTGGCTTAAGACATGGAGCTGCTCGAGGAAATGTCGACCAACGCCGCCGGCACCTGTAGACTATCAGCACGTCGAACATCCACGGCATTGATTGTAGGACGGCAGATTAGACCTTAAAGGATCAGGACTACGCAGTACATGCTGGCAGACGTCCCTCAGTGAGACGAACAGCAAAAATTACAGATTCATTGCACGATCTGACTTCTTTTCATGTTACTTTTTCTGGAGTTCCAACACATCAATCAAGCGTATTATGGACACTGGAAGCCATAACTCCTCTCGAATTGCTCACCTATAACGGCTATATACACTTGATTGACTGTAGACATCTTGACAGTCGCATACACAAAAACATGCAACCGATGAGTCTACAAATTCCGAATTTCTCCCCATGTCCGAAGCCCGTCAGCCCTACGAGCTTCTTCACGCCAACTACCCGGCACTCTTCTTGCCCTAAACCTAACCTCCGCTATTCTCCGCAGAATTCCAGGCCGGGTGCCAGAAGAAGCGGCAGACTTGAGCGCCATCATATCGATCTGAACACCATATCCGAGGTAGAACCCATGACAGACAAGATCTCCACTTTCCTATACCTTTGTTCTGTGACCTTCCGGGGTCTAGAGGCCTTGTACCACTGTTGTGACACCTAGCCTGCCTTTTGGACCACCAACCATCTTCACAGTGCCTACACTTCTCCAACAGTATTTCAAGTCCTTGCCCAGCTCGTCATGACCTCAAATTCCTCCCTCTACGGTCTTCCCCGCCCCAAGTCCTCCAAAAACGCCCCAGTCTCCAGCGCCAGCAATGCAGCCTTCACATCGACCCTCTCCTCACTCCTCGCCTCTCCCTCAACTTCATCTACAACGACTGGCCGTATTCGCCCCTTAAAATCCAACAAAGACTCGATATTCACAGCCCACAACAAAGGCTCCAAGAAGCGAGCCCTAGCAGACGTCTCAGACGACGGCCTTGCGAGTCCTCAGTTACATACTCAAACGTCAAAGGCGGTGGACGCAACCATGCTACACCGTTCGAAGCGAAAAATGGAGGAAAAGGCTCGGCTTTATGCATCTATGAAAAGAGGAGACTATGTCCCACCCAGCGACGGCAGGACGAACAAAGAAGAGAATGCGCTTGTGGATTTCGACCGCAAATGGGCTGAGGACCAAGAGGCAGGAAAGGAACCAAATTACGACACATCTTCCGATGATGGTGGAGATAGCGAGGAAGAAGAGCTGGTAGACTACGAAGATGAGTTTGGGCGACAACGAAGGGGAACAAAAACAGAAGCAGCCCGGGAGCTCAGACAACGCAATGCACAAGCATACGCAGTAAAAGAGCTATCAGAAGCCTCTGCAAGGCCTTCACGACCAGACAATCTCATTCACGGAGACACGATTCAAACCGCTGCCTTCAATCCTGATGAGCCGATTGCGGCACAGATGGAGAACCTGGCAAGGAAAAGAGACAGGAGCATGACGCCGCCAGAAGAGGTGCATTACGACGCTAGCAAAGAGGTTAGGAGTAAAGGCGTGGGCTTTTACCAATTTAGTAAAGATAGCGAGGGAAGGAAACAAGAGATGGAGGCCTTGGAAAGGGAGCGGCGAGAGACAGAGAGAGGAAGAAAGGAAAGGGAGGAGAGAAAGGAGAAGAAGAAGCGGGACATCGAGGAAAGGAGGAAAATGATCGCGGAGAAGAGAGGAGAGAAGCTAGCTGACCGGTTTCTGGACAGCTTAGACGGTAAGCTCCCTAAGAAGCAGCCACCTATACAGGCATCTAATCCCCTATAGCACAATCGATTGCGCCATCCAGCCCACAAAAGCCGTCGCCAGTGCCTTAATGATGCTCTACGTAGGACAGAATGTCAGGCAAGAAGGGGCAGCTACCTCATGTCCTTGCAGATAGTATACGCAGGAAATGAACACCGTACGAGTACGAGTACATATCAACGCTCTCCAACATGCCTTGCAGACATCCTTTTACCACGTCTTAACACTCGTTCGCCATGTCTTGTGAGGGTTTTCACCCTCAGAACACCTCAATTGGCGAAACAAAAGAGCCCAAGAGTGGCGAACTGTGCTATTCGAGGGTATGCTACCCAAAACCCCTGTACTTTGCATATTCTCAACCCCTAGCGATGACCATATCTACAGCACCCAGCCCAGGATTCATGCCTTCTAATTTCCGGTATTGCTGTCCGTCGCATGTATGTTTTAGGTAAGGAAGGCTGTTGTCGATGTTCAAGTAGATGTTTTGAGAAAGATCACCCAATCATTGGATACGACCTCATATAAGTCGTTGTACCATGCATCAGTGGCATCTATCTTTTGTATGACGGAGATTTACTCTATATCAGCGCGCTCTGTCCTTCTGCCCTTGATACGATGCAACAAACTCATCCAACCCCTCAGGACCGGTCGATCCATATGCATACTCCCTCGGCTTCACGTCCTCATTCTCATCCAACCAATGCAGCAACGGCGTGAAAATTCTCCAACTAGCATCTAACTCATCGCCCCTCACACTCCTCGAGTAATCGCCCTGCAGCGCATCCAGTAGCAACACCTCATAGGCTTCTGGTATCTCTCGCCCTCGGTACGTCAGATCGAGATCGAGCGCACCCGTCTTGGTTTCGAGGCTGGGGACAACGGAATTGATCTTTAGGAAGACGCCTTCGTTTGGTTGGATGCGAATGGTCATTTGATTGGGGACGAGATCGGTAAAAATGTTGGCATTTGTGCTGTGCTTGAAGTTGATGATGATTTCGGTTTTGGATTCGTTCAAGGCTGCAGAGTGTCAGCGAATTGGTCTGATCGTTGGAGATTGGTCACCAATCATACCCTTCCCGGCTTTCAGCAGAAAAGGTACGCCGAGCCAGCGCTCGTTGTTGATATGTGCGACTGCTGTGCAGAAAGTAACGCAGCGGGAGTCATCAGGCACGTCTTCTTCGTCTTTGAATGCAGGCTTCTCGCCGTCTTTGGATCTGCTGTATTGGCCAATTATGGTATTGTCGTGGTCGATGGGCGGTATCCATTCGAGGACTCGCGCCTAGCAGGTCGTTAGCTCGTTGCCGCAGAGAGGGTGTGTTCTGAATGATGAAGACCTTTTGGTCGCAGAGATCATCCGAGGAGAAAGATCTGGGCCTCTCCATCGTGAGCAAGGCTAGGATCTGGGTCATGTCTAGAGCAAGTTAGAGCTGTGTCAAATTGGCCATCACTTTGACTCACGATTCTGCATCACATCTCGAATTGCTCCCACGCCATTGAAGTAGTTCCCTCGACCTTCAGCTCCGCCCGCTTCGCTGATCGATATCTGGGAGTGTTCAGCAGGGAACAAGTAATGATGCTAAAGATGTATGATCAGTGTGCTTACCTGGATATTGTCGATATGTCTGTGATTCCAAATAGCGCCAAATATCTCGTTACCAAATCTCAGCACGAGAAGATTAATGACTACTTCCTTGCCCAGATAGTGATCTACTCGAAAGATCTCCTCTTCTCGCCAATTTGGATCCAGAGACTTCTGCAGTTCGCGCGAGCTCTCGAGGTCATGACCAAAGGGTTTCTCAATCTGTCGATGTGACCATCATTAGCTTTGCTTGCTTGCCTGCTGCTCTTTTCCAGCAGATCAACACCTACAATGACCCTCGTTTGCCCTCTCTCGGAATAACAATGCTTCTTCAGCATCTGCGACATTGGCACAAAGATGCTTGGGGGAAGTGCCATGTAAAAGAGATGGTTTCGCTCTTTCTTGCCATGTCCAATCTCCTCAAGCCTGTTATGAAGCGCTTCGAACGACTTGTCTCCACCCTCATGCCCGGACACGTAGCTGCATCTATTGCAGAACTGCTTGAGCTGTTCTGCGAATCGGGGGCTTTCTAATTTGATCGGCTTTCTGATGATGGCGACAAATTCTTCGTGGCTCATCTCATCAGGCGCAAAACCAATAACCTTGAAATCTTCTGGAAGTGCACATCGTTTCTCCTATGCAGCTTTTAGCAGTTGTAGCACCGTAAGATCGTGTATTGTGCATACTAGACCAAAAAGCGCTGGAAACTGCGGGATCGATTAGCGAAGAGCGCGAAGAATTGAATGAGGTAGCATTCGTACAAGCTTCTTCTTTGCGAGGTCTCCTGAAGCACCGAGTATCACGAGAATCGTGTTCTCCTTGATCTTCATCTTTCGTAGTATATAGCCTCGATTTACTAGGCTCTTGCGATTAGATGTTCAAGTCTTTTGGCTTAAGCGTGATCCTTTTGAGTGCACAGCGACTTGCAGTGGCGAAGAGATCACTACCACATAGAACTATACCGAGGGAATTGAGTATTGCTGTCGATGGAAAGCAGAGCTCGAGATAGTCGTAAAACTGTAGTTGAACGAACGGGGTGGCAAGTGGTTGAAACGGATACCCATTCACTCTTCCCAGCATGTAAAGTGTTCAAACATGGCGGTCTGCTCAGTAATCCATTTGAGTATGCATAGCAAGTAGTAAGTGAGTATGTGGGATCCATAATTATTGTGGTTGGGGTTGTGCTACAATTCATTGTTCAGACGTCATTGCGCCAACGCGTGGATGATCTCAATCCGCCTGAAATGGACTCGTCTCAATCAATGCACCCACTGTATAAGGAAGATTCATCCTCGAGCTTCAATTTGTTGAGTGTACGTAAAGGCCATGCTACAGATTTTCATGCCGTCTAATAATACACACAGGTACCTTAAAGTACCGTCCATGCTTGCGCTTTTGCCTCCTTGTCACGACAGTAATGACGTATCCACCCTATGCCTTGGCCTTGACCATGCCTTCCGTTTGCGTCCAGTATCCGTTGCATAGAAGAGAAGGCCAGAAGGGATTCATTGCTGTCACAATCTCCCTTGTGAAAAAAGCGAAAGCCTACTTCCCACCACTCCTCGTCCGCTTTCCAATACCAGTAGCAGGTGCCTTGGACTTCTCCGCCTTCTTAGTCGCTGCGCTTCCCTTTGGTCGACCCCTTGATTTCTCACCATCTGCCTTTGGTTTAGGCTCAGCCTTCTTTTTTGGCTCGACCTTTTTCTTAGGCTCAGTTTTTGCTTTAGGCTCGGCAGCCTTTCCCCCAGCAGGCCGTCCGCGCTTAGCCTTTGGCTTGTCTTCCTCAGGGTCCTCGTCGGCTTTGCGCTTCTCGCCCTTCTTTGGGCTAGCAGCCGCGGCCTCGCCGTTGGTCTTCTCCTCCTTCTTCTCGTCTTCCTTTGGTGTTTCCTCCTTCGTCTCCTCGCCACCATCAGCCTTCTTCTCCTCGACCTGCAGCTCGGACTGGTTCTTCACAACATCGTTGCCGGAGCGCGACAGGGCGATGGCGGGGTCTCCAGGCTTGGCGTCTTTCTTGATGGTGTTGCCGCGCTTGGATTGGACGGATGCTTCGCCTTCAGTCTTCTTCTCAGCGACCGTTCCAGATGGAGTGGAGCCGTTCCAGTTCCAAGAGGCTGTGAGGGGACGGCGTTAGCAATTGATTTTTAGACGCGCACAACGAGCATGAGACGGTGGGTAGGCGACTGGATAAGAAGGGAACGCGTAGACCATGATGATTAATGATAGGTTATGCGATACGTGAGGAGCAATTCTCGGACAACATGCTGCAAAATAATGAAACGTACCTTTGTCGCCAACTTCAGGCGTCTGGCCTGCCATGCTGATCAGTGTGGATGATTTGAGAATGTGGTAACAGTGGAGGACACGAAAGCGGTATCGATGCTGTCGCAGAGCTGCCGCGATCTTCTGCAAGCGTGTAGATGCTTCCAATGGATGTTGCGATGGAGAATGGTAAAATTGTTATGGTCCGGAGTTGAGATGTCGCAAAAGGGAGTCTTGGAGTTTGGCGCAAGGATCGCCGGCAGGGATCCAGAATCACGCTAGTAAAATATTGCTGCCCCTCGAGCGCACCAAGAAAGGACAAAGTGAAAATCGTATATGACAAGTGACTACCAAGATCACAAGTAATACGGGATTGGATACTCTGAGGGTCCTACTGAAGTTGATAGAATCATAACAAGGAGCAAGGAGTGAGAAGCAAGTTGGTTCAGCCTTTCCATTAGATGCTGTTCCTTTCCTCTGACTAGAATACATGTATGGCTTGCTTCATGATTTCATAGAGCAGCATTCCTTGGTCATCTCTATTAATCAAGCTTCCCGAGACCTTTTAGTAGGAATTTTTGGAAATTTCGCGAGAAAAGAGATCATGCACGATTAGAACACTTCGCAGAAACACGCACCATTCGTCATAATTTGACGGACTGGGACTGGATCAATGTCCATAGGTGGCACCCCATCCACCACGATTGTTGCCATAAGAGCTTCCGCCATAACCACCTCCGTAGCCACCGTAACCGCCAGCTTGGTGGTTTTGGCCACCGTATTGGTGGTGTCCACCTGGGCCAGCACCATACTGCGAGCCTTGCTGATTATGCATTTGGTGACCTATATAGCCACCGTAGCCTTGTTGACCCTGACTCTGTCCTTGAGATGCAGGCATTCCTGATTGTCCTGGCGCGTTGGCTGCAGATCCAGGACGTCCACCAGGTTGGCCAAGAGGAGGGCTAGGACCTCCAGGCCCCTTTGAAGAGTCGCCATAACGATCTTCGCTGGCAGCTTGCTGGCTCATGTGAGATCCCAGTCCAGAACTCTGCCCTGGATAGCCAGACGAGGAGCGGCCGAAGACGTCAGGCACGCTGCCGTGATTGCTTGCACCAGCGCTGGGGAATTGCTGAGGAGTGTCCGAAGGCTGAGTAGAACCCGTGCGTCCATAGCTGCCAAGCCCTCCTGGAGCAGCGCTATCTCGCCCAGATGCTGGGGGTTGCTGACTGAACGCTCCCGCATTCGCTGGAGAAGAGGAATGTTGATCGTAGGAAGTCTGGGGAGAACTCCCATATCCTTGGTGATGCTGCCCATAGATTCCTTGCTTGGCCCCTGCACCACCAAAAGGACCTCCTCCATATCCGCCTTGGCTGCCACCGTATCCGTACTGAGTGTTTTGTGTAAGATATTGATCATCATATCGACGGACGTCGTCAAACATCGGACGCTCTCGACCATATGGATGAGAACTTACTTGGTTCATATAGGCCCCATAGTACTGGCTGGCATAGTACGGGTGATTGTAAGGATACCCTCCGTGCTGCGCTCCAGCTTGGCCTTGACCTTGAGGTGGCATCATCTGATGCGGCTGGTTCGGCTGCTGCTGACCAGATAGTGAAGGGTTGGGAGTAGAGGGCCCGCTGTTTTGAGCTTCTGCTGGCTGGCTAAAGCGACCTGCGCCCTGTTGCTGAGCCTGGCTCGTAGAATACTGGGGTGTCAAATCTGCAGCAGACGTGTTGAATGTGCTTCCTCGCTGCTGAGATACACCTGCATCTTGTGTATTTGGCTGTGGCTGTTGGCCGTAGTTCCCGTAGTAGCCCGGGTACGCATTACGCTGGCTATCCGACGTATAGTAAGACGACGTGTCATTTGGAGCTGAGGAGAATCCGCTCTGGTTAGATGCAGCCTGGTGTTGCGGCTGTGAGTGGGCCTGCGAAGTGGATGGATATCCGTCATACTGTTGAGACTGCTGTATCTGCTGACCGAATGGCTCGTATGCCTTTTGCGATGGTGCCGAGATTTCCTGTTGGCTAAGCTGGGTTCCGTACCGACTGTTGTACTGGTTTCCATGTGGGTGGCTGGATTGCGATGTTTGCTGAGAGGTTCCCGAATCACTTGGTAGCCCTTCACCCGGTTGTTGTATGACAGATAGCTGACCAGGAGGTGGCAATCCTGGGGCTTGTCTGGGTGTCAGAAGTGACTCAGTCGTAGGCTGAGACGCGAATGGTTGCTGCTGGGGCGCCGGTGGGAGCGCAGCTCTTGGGGCGATGGGAGAGTGCTGGGGTGGCTGAGCACGTGTCTCAGCATCCTCTCGATCGCTATCGACATCCACATCTTCCGTAGTCCCGTTCAAACCCATGCTGCCAAACTGTACCGCAGCTCGATCCACTGCATGCTTTCCTGGCATTACCACTGCCTCTTGCTGCTCCATGATCTTTCGCTGGAAGCTTGCTGAACGTCCAGGCCCTCCAATACCCGTAGCCTTGTAAGCACTCGTAGCGTATCCACCAAGAGGAGGTCGCGAACCTGACAGTTGCTGGGAGCCTTGAACAGGAGTGCCGATCTGCGGGTCAATGGTGCTCGCAACCGTACTAGCAGCTGTAGCTGAGGGAGGGGGTCCAGACGCGTCGAGAACCTGTTCAAGATTCGTTTCTGTTAATTCGTCCTTGGAGGGCGTAATGTTGGCTGGAGGCTCAGAACCTGCCATGTCAGAAGCTGGTGGCGTTGTAAGAATCTCTGAACTCTCGTTAATTGGTGGCGGTGGTAGACCGACCATGTCTGTCTCTGCAAGCATCGACGCAGCTGCGACCGAAGGCTCAATGGGAGCATCGTGGCTAGGTGCTGAGCGTGGTGTCTTAGGAGCTGGTGTAGGCTTGGGCTTGCTGAACATGCTTGCCCAGCTTCGAGTGCCATCAGGCTTTGAGCTTGGTTGTGGCTGCGCTTGTTCCTTTGGAGGTGATCGAGCCGCGTCTGTTGCTGAAATGTTCTCCCATCCAGACTCCAAGGACGTGCTCTCTGCCACTGCCGAATCCCAACTAGGTGAAGCTGTATCCGCAACGGCTGGCGTGTCCCATGAAGAATTGTCTGTAGCAGACACTTCCTCTGCCTTCGCGGTGTGGCTGCCACGGGTGCCGTTAGTCAAGCCGGCCCTACCACCGCGAGTTGTGCTCCGTCCACGATCTGAACCGCGACCACGGCCTCCACGGGTACTCTCAAAGGCGCCTCTTCCACGTCCACCACGTGTTGAGGTATTGGTCCCTTCAAGAGCAATGCCCGCTGGCTCCTTGACCTTCGATTGAGATCGATCTTTCACCTTCTTCTTGACCTCGCTGAATTGAGAGATGCTGCCTGTCCAAAATGATTAGCCACCGAGGGTATGAAGATGAAGGCGAGTGGTAATTATATATACCTTCTGAGATACGCTCAATAGTGCTCTCCAGATCTCCATCGGTCTCCTGCAAAGCATAGACAATGTCCTCGTCGGTCCAGTCTGGGAACATTTCCTTGACAGTGCTGAGCTTTGATGCATACATCTTCTTCAGTTGACCAATTTCTCCCTCGTCGTCGTAGGTAGGTATTTCCGCAGCAACTTCTGGCTTGGTCCCATTTATCTGTCGGCTGCCGCCTCGTCCACCTCGACTACTGTAGCCTCCACGACCTCCCCCACGGCTGGAGCCCCTACCTCTCGGGTTTGAGGGCCTGGATTGTACTTCTGACATGGCAGTGTTGTGTGGTGTGGATGTGTTGAGAGGATGTCGGTGTGTAGTACACGAATGTGCTCGGACTTCTGGAGAGTACGCCCTTTCGTGAGGTGTGTAGTTGGTCTTTAGCGGTTAAAGACCAGAATTGAAGCACGAAGGTGCCAACTTTGGGAAGGGTTGTGTTTACAGAAGCAAGTGTATGACGGACGATGACTCAGGAGGTACGAAGAAGTTTATGGAGAAATTGAAGGAACTTGATGAAGCTCTTCTTCAAGGATAGTCGCGTGTAGGGCTCTGCCTCTGATGCTAGCGAAACCAAGGGTCTTGGCATATATGACTCAGCACGGCACTCACTGGACCCCCTCGACTTGCCTCAGTCCCTCAGATGTGCCAAGCTCCGCTAAGCCCCTTCGGGTTAGCTTCCGCTCGCTAAGCCCCTTCGGGTTAGCGCCTTCTGCTTACTACGGAACCTCTAGGTAGTACGTCTAAGTGTAAAATCCGAATATTACGTCTAGTTCGCTTTATTTTAACTATCGATTATTAAAATACCCGCACTATTCTATTTTTAGATTGATATCGTAATCTTAGCGATGAAATCTAAATTTATTATATATTAATATAGCCGCGTATAAAAATATTATAATTAATAATTATTTTAATATTAATAAAACTTAAATTATAAATAACTATTTATAGATTTTCTTATTATTATTTATAAAATTATAATACCGGCGTAATAAAAATCCTATTAAAAGTATTTATTAATTAATTAATTATTATTATTTATTAAATATTAAAAAGTATATATTTATTATTAAAAATTAAAAATTATTTTTTACTTAACCCCCCCGATAAAATACGATTTATTTAAATTTTAAAACTTTATAAAGATCGCGTTTTTATTATCCCCGTTATTATTCGTTACCCCGTTTTCTCTTTTTTCTCTTTTTATTAATTTATCCTAGTTTATATCGAGGCCGATTATTTTTACGTCCGTTTTAAATTTTATTTTAATATTTAATATATCTTTATTATTAAGGATTATATTATTAATTTTAATATAGTTATAAAACTTCGTTAAATCGAGCTCCTTTCTATATTAAAGGCCCTTTTAAATTATATAGTAATATAAATTATATAAAGCCTCTCTACGATAATAATTATTTAGATAAAATAAATTCTCTATATTAAAAGTTAGAGATCGTAGTTAAGTTATTTATATTAAACGCTCGTTTTTTTATATAAAAAAGTCTATTAAATTCGTTATTAAGGCTCCGTAAACTCTATTTTTTATATTAAATCCTATATTTCGCTACTCCGCTTAAATATCTATTATAATAAAAAGATAATTAAGATTATTATTTATCGATAAATAAACTTTAATATAACGGAAATAATAATTAAAATAGAACTATATATTTATAAATCCGGGATCTTTATTATACTCGTTATTAATCGAGTAATCGGGATAATTTAAATACTAAATATTATACCTAAAAAGAATACTCGTTATATTTTTACGAATAATTTTATTAACGCCGAGTAGGGTAATATAAAATTAATCCGCTATATAAATAACCCCCCCGAGTATTTCGGGGTCTTCGATCGGGATATTATAATCTTTATTTATATTATATTTTACTAGTTTACGAAAATCTCTTTTAAATACTAACCTCTCGTTCTTTATTAAATAAAAGATAATTTCTTCGGCGTAAATAAAATAATATTTATAAATCTAGTTATAAATCTCTTTTAAAAGTATTTCGAATATTACTATAATATAATAATAATCCGATGAGTTTTAAATATAAAGTAAATTAATTAATATATATATTATATTATAATAAATATTAAGAAGAGAGGGTATTAATAATTTAAATAATAATAATATATATTATATTATAATAAATATTAGGAGGAGAGAGTATTAATAATTTAAATAATAATTCCGATATTATAAATTAATAATTGAAAGGGGATTAATAATTGAAAGAGATTATCTAAAACTTTATTAGAACTAAACTCTAGTCTAGGAAATAATTTTAAAAGTTTAGAAATTTTAAACGGGGGGCTAGCCTTCTAATATTAAATTTTTAAAAATAATTAATAATAAATATATTTTAAAGTCGAGCCTAAAGTTATTTAAATTTAAAGATTTAATTATCTAAAATTAAAACTTTAGTTATTTAATATTAAAGTTTTAAATTTATTATTACTATAATTATAACCTTATTATTATTATATATAAACTTTTATTATTATTACTTTCTAGAAATCTAGGATATTAATATTAGTATATTTATAATTATAGAAGATAAAGTTAATATATTTACGATTTTAAACTTTAATAGTAAATTCGAAATTCTAGTTTTATTATAATTATTCGTAAATTTAATATTACTATTTAGAGGACTATTATAAACGACGCGGTAAAATTATACCGCGCGGATTTACTAACTTTTCAACCGTTATTAAAAATTATCGTAATTATATTTAAAAATATTTTATTAAATTACTACTATTATTTTATTAATCTCGGTTTATATAATATTATTCGCGATTAAAGAGGAGGGTTCCTAGGCGGCCCTCTCTATAAATAGTAATAACTTAATATATAATAATAAAGTTAGGAAGATTGAGTTATTAGGGTATCTAGGTATAAACTAAATAATTATTTTATAAAATTATTTTTATTCTAGTTTTTAATAGCGGATCTTCTCCCTAATTAAATATTTAAAATATAAATTAATATTAAACGTCTTTTATCTATTTAATATATATAGGCTCTTCGTTTATATATAGTATTATCCCTCCTCCCTCGTTATTAATATATTTTTATCGATATTTATATCCTCTACCGCTTTCTATTATTTAGTAGTATAATTAAGAGGGTATTTTAAACCACGTATTATTCCGGTTAGATCGAATTCGCTTAACTAATTTATAAAGATTCTAACCGGGTATTAATTAATTATAAATAAAATAATTTAATTATTTAAGCGGATATTAAATTTAGGGATCTAGTCGACTTTTAAAATTCCTAGATTTATAAATAAAATAAAGTAATTATAAGTTATAAAAATTATATATCGGTATTTAACGGGTTTATTAATATTCTTTCTAATTAAATTATAAAAATTATAATAAATAATATTATATATTATTATTCCCTAAATTAGAGGTTTAATAATTTTAATATTATATTATTTCTTTATAAATCTATTAGAGTCCTTATCTCTTTTAATTTTAAAATTTATTCTCTTTTTTTTTTATTTTATAAATATTTCTTTAATAGACTCTATAATCTTATCTTTTTTAAATTTAATAGGTATTTTTTATTTATATTTAATAAATATCTCCTCGTTATTAAATTAATCCTCTATATTTTTATAATTATAGTTAGCGTCGTTATCGATTAATATAACGTCGTTATCGATTAATATATCGTCGTTATCGATTAATATATTATTAATATCGTTTTTATCTATCTTTTTCTTCTCTTTTTTACTACGAGTCGATTATTTCTTTTTAATTATTTAAGTTTTAAATACCGCCGGTTTAACTTTCGGGACTAACGCGTTATTTTTATTTAATTTATATTTTATACCTAACTTCGGGGTAGGCCTTTTATATTTTAATTTAATATTATTATTTTCGAAAATTAATCTATAGTCCTCCGTAAAGTAATTCTAGTTATAATATTAATAAAATAGATAGTAGAGGTTAATAAATTGGATTTATTAAAGTTCCGTTCTTAAATATCTCGTTTAAGGTTATCTCTATATTTATATTATTAAAGAACGGTTTATTTAATAGATCCCCTTTATTATTATTATCGTTAGAGTAAACTATATCGTTTAAGAGATTATTAATCTCCGTAATTAATATTAAATTATAAATACTATTATCCTTTATTATAATTAATATTAAAGTATAAAGATTAAATAAAGAGATTAAGAAAATTAATTTAAAAAAGAGAAAAAAAAAGTAAAAATTAAAATAAAAGTTAATTTAAGAAATAATTTTAAAGTTTAAAATTTTTAAAGCGGGGCTAGAGGCGCCTAAATATTATTATTAATAATTATATTATTTAAAAATAAATTTTTATTATTCGAAAGTAAATTTTAAGTTTTTATTCAATTTAAAAATATCTAAGATTTAATTATTACTAGTATTAAATAAAGAGATTAGATTAGAATATTATTATTTAATATTAAATATTTATTTAAACTTTACCTCCTAGCCAAAAATATTTGAATTTTAAAATAATTTTCTAGAGTAATAACTTCGTATATTAATTAATATTAAATATTTATTTAAACTTTACCTCCTAGCTAAAGATATTTAAATTTTAAAATAATTTTCTAGAGAAATAACTTCGTATATTAATTAATATTAAATATTTATTTGAGTTTTACCTCCTAGCTAAAAAATTCAAATTTTAAAATAATTTTCTAAAGAAATAACTTCGTATATTAATTAATATTGAATATTTATTTAAACTTTACCTCCTAGTTAAAAATATTCAAATTTTAAAATAATCTTCTAAAGTAATAATATTATATATTAAGATTTAGTATATAAAGTTTATTAACGATTATTATTACTAATATTATTATTAGTATTTATTATATTAACTTTATTATTATTATTATCGGTAGTATAATAATTCACTTTATTTATTAGTTTTATTTAAATCTTTATTACTTTTATTCGTTAAAGCTCTTTACCTCTCTTTATTTTTTATCGATTTATTATTAACTATTTATTATATTATCCTCGTTAATATTTCGTGAAGATTCTTTTTCTTTAATAGTCGTTAGAGCCTCGATCCTCGCGCTTACAATTAAAGCGACGAATAAATTATTAATAAATATACGCTAGAAGATTAACGAAACGATATATTAAACCGGAGAATTAAGAGTATAAATCGATTTCATTTAAAATATATTAGAAAAGTTCGTTAATAATATAAAGATCGTTAACGAGATTATTACCGAAGTATAAAATATATTAATAAATAATAAACTTTAGACGGTAAAATTCGTAAATAAATAAAAAGTATATAAAGTATTAAACTCGATAATTTTATAGAATATCTGAAAACGGGCGATAACTAATCGTAGACGAAAGAAGAAATATATTAAAGATATACGAAATATATAGAGGACCGTAGTATAAAATTAATAATTCGATACTATAAAAGAAAATTACCTCGGCTATATAAATTAAATCGCTAAGAAATTTATTTATAATAATATTTATTCTATAATTATTTAGTTAACGGTTAACTATTTAGAACGAAATAATTATAGACGAGGATTTACGCGTAAAAATATCCCGAAAGATTAATAAATATTAAGTAATTTAAATAAAATTAATATTTATACTCTTTTAATTAAATCGGGTTTAACGGATAAATAATTTATTATAAGGTAGACTTTAATAGGAGTATTACTATAAATATTTATTAAAACGGCGGGCTAAACCCTACCGCTAGCCCTATCGGGACTAGGGTAACTCTAGGATTCTAATATATTAAAACTAAATCCTCTATAAAATAATTAATATTTTTTATACTATATATTATTATATTGACCCCGTATTAAATAGTAGTAATAATTATATTAACGTAGAATTATACCTCTTCTATATTAATGAGAACGATTATACTAGTTATAAATAGTAAAATAATTTCTAAAACGGTTAATATACTCCCTATTAACTATTATATTTAAAATAATTTACTCCGTATCGATAACGAGTTTTACCTACGTTATATTTATTTAATATTTCTATACTATACTTTATTACCTTAAATAAATACTTCTAAACTCTTTATTAAATTATTAAAATAATCTATTTAATACCCTTTTTATTTAGGGTATCTATAGTAAATATTAAATTAAATATTTAGAACATTCTTTTATTTATTTCTCTTTTATTAATATAATTATTTATTTTAATAAATTACTTATTAAATAAATATCTAGCCTAGTAAATATATTACTAGTTATATCTCTTATACTTCTATTATAGAAAAAAAATACTAGAATACTAGTCTTTTAATACTACTCTTATTATTCGCCTAGTATTATTACTTTTAGTATTTATTATTAATTATTATCTTGGTTATTACCCTAGAAGAAACTTAGTTAAACTTTATTATAATTAATTTTACTTTCTATTTATAAGAATTCCTACTATTAAATAAATATATTTTAAAATAAGTAAAGGTTACTTTTAATATTAAATAAATAATTATTTAAATAATTATATAGTCTCTTTATCCTCCTACTAAAGTACTTTTTTAATATTTATTAAGGAGGGGCCGGAAAGCGAAGTAATTTAATAACGACTTTTTAAAATATATTAAATTTAAATAACCTACTATATAATTACTCTAAATTATAAATAAAACGTCTATAATATCGTTTATCGGTATTTTCCGAAAGAATATTAAAGAGCTACGTTAACACCTATAAAAGAAATAGTCTTTAGAGGACGAATTTAAAAACGAAGAAATTATAACTCCTCCCGAGCCCGAATAACCTACTATAGATTCCGAATAAGTAATATAATTTATAGAATCGCTAGAAATTCAAGCTCTTATTATTAAGTTAGTAGTTAAAATAAAAGAAGACCCGATAAGACTTTAAAACTTATTAAAAATAAATAATTTAACTAGTTAAAATAGTATTAGTACTAGGGTAAACGCCTAGAATAAACTAAAACTCGAAGAGATTAAATTCTTCGATCTTAAAGGCGATAAAAAGGATAACCTATTTACTTTAAAAAAATATACTATATATAAGAATATTTTCGACTTTAAGGATCGCGTTAACGATATAATTAAATAATACGACGAAGAGGAGGTATAAAAACTTCTATTTTTATATTTTAGGGGAGTAACCCTTAAATAATTCTCGAATAAACTAAATATTAATATTAAGGTATTAATATATACCTTCGTTAATTTTAAATAAATAGGTCGTTTTATTAAACGATTTAAAATAAAGACACTAGAAGTTATATATAAACTTCGTTTTAATAAATATAGATTTGTTTAAATATATACTAATAAAACACTTAGGTAATATATAAATAAGATATTTAATTTAACTAGGGCCGCCGATATTCCTAGTATATATTAATAAATATCTATAATCTACGACTATATTAACTCTAATTTTAAATCTTTTATTAATCCGCCTAAATCTAGTATTTTACTAGATAAATTTCTTAATTTATTTAATATTAAGGAAGAAGCCTAGTTAGGAATAATACGAAGTAATAAAACGACTAGGCCTTTACCGCCTCTTAAACTAGAGGGTTTACGATAAAATTAATAGAATTATTAATAACTTAACCGGTTCCGTTTATAGTAGAATTAGTTACTTTAGGCTACTTCTTATTAATTTATTAATTTAGTTTATTAGAATATACTAAGTATCCCTTAAACGTAGTAGTAGCCTCGTTAAATTTAACCGCTATTTATTTAGTTATAAATTATTAATAATAGTACTAGAAACGTACCTTTCCCTCCTAGAAATAGAAATCGTTTTAATTATTAACCGCGCTAAGAAAACCGCGGGCCTATAACCGGTAGTTATAATTTTAATTATTTCGAGTAATAATAAATACCCCTTAAATATATAATTATTTATTATAAAACCGAGGTATAAAAGGACCGCTCTTAAGAAAATAATATTATAGAGTTATAAATAAAAGAATAATTTATATTTAATATTAATTACGTTAATAAATAGAGCTAGGATTAATAGTAAAAGGATTATTATAATAAATAAAACGAAATAACTAGTTATTAAATAACTATTATCGATTCGCCTAAATAAGTCGAGTACTATATTTATAAAGAGTTATTCTCTTCTAAAAACGTACTATATATATACTTTAGAAATTAAGATTTAAATAGGAACCCTATTAAAGCCTCTTACCCTAAATATTTAATTATAAATATTATTTAGAAAAGTAAATAATCTTTAATAATAAACGAGAATACGGAAACCTATTATTAAATTAAAATAAATAACGAATTACTAAAATAGAAATTTATTATTAAATTAAACTACGACTCTTTTAAAAATACGGGAATAGGATAAGCGTTTAGGAAATACCGGTACACCGGTATTCGAGTCGGTTTAAACTTTAAAATTAAAATAGAAAAGAGTTATAAAAATATTAATTATAGAGTAATTATCGCCGACTGTAAATTTATAGTACACTTTCTTTTAAAAGTTAGAATCCGTATTATAGTAACTTTACTCTAAATTACTAGTATTAATATTAACCGTTATATTATTTCTAAATATATTATTACCTCTTTATATTTCCCCGGGAAAGATAAGAGTAATAATAAAATAATAACCGAAACCGCCCCTAAGAAAGTTTATATTATAGATAATCTTAAAGTAAATATATTTATTAATATAGATATTATAACCCCTAAAGGGATTAATATATTAATATCTCGATAAATCGCCTATATCGGTAGTTACGATATAAAGTACCCTATCGACGTTTATTTAAAAGGTATAAATATAAACCGGCCGGTATATATTACGAAAATAAAAGTTATCCCCCTATAAACTACGGTAGTTATCGAAGTCTATAAATTTAATCTATTAGTACGAGATTATTTCTTTAAACCGGTAGATACTAACCTATACCTCTTTACCGGAATCGTTAATAATAAAATAAAATTAATATTTATAAAGAATAAGATAGATAAATATATTAAAATCCCTAGGAATATAAAGCTAGGCTAAGTAGTCGAGGTTTAATTTAATAACTACTATAATATTATTATAAACGATAACGACGTTCGTGAGCTCGTTATATAAAGGCCTCTTTAAAAATATAAAGAAACTTTTATTAAAAACACTTTTAATAGTATAATTATTATTAATTTTAATTTATTACTTTTTAAATAACCTTTAAGGGGTAAAGATATAAAGAATTTAACTAATTCCCGGCTTTTTATTCTATTAATAAAAGTAATTACTTCGGTAAAAGATAGTATCCTCCTATATAGTATTATTATTTATAATAAATAACCGGAGCTAGTAAAGATTATTAATTAATTCTTTATACTTTAAGTAGAAGGAGGCTTTATTAATATTCTAGAAAATAAATAAATATATATATTACTACGCGCCGACTAGGAAGATAAAGTATTT
>JAABUS010001172.1_pt1 | contig 59449 bp, 9 predicted proteins | sample 5560161 | NCBI WGS metagenome assembly JAABUS01 (sample SAMN10711885, study PRJNA513376) | rock metagenome | isolation source: Antarctica rocks | place: Antarctica: Victoria Land, Trio Nunatak nord | collected 2016-01-04
GAGGTATAGGAGGGATGGGGGGGAAAACGCGAAAAGTCGCGTAAATCCGTCACTTGATTACGCGCCTACGAGGACAATGACGCGCCTCCCTAGTCAGGCATCAACAATTTGACATTGTCCACCGATATACTTGAAATCTTCATGATAGGTAACAACTGATTGTGCTATTAATGAACATACTAGCTATTCGACCTATAACTACAGTACCCTTCTTGGGTCAAGACTCGAGATCTTTGCGCTCTTCGCCTGCCCATCGAATACAAATTCAGATATCAGCTTACCAGTAGCTGGCCCATTCTGTATCCCCCAGCAAGTATGCCCTGCAGCTATCAGCAGTCCTTTCACCCCAGTCTCCCCTATCAACGGACCTCCGCTTGCAGCTTGCACACTGGGTAGGTAACAAGCCTGGCGGGCAGTGACCTCTCCAACTCGAAGCTCGTCTGATATCGAAGAAACGTAATCGATAATATCCTGGCATCGCGAATCGTCTATCTCAACATCTTCTGTTGTCTTGGGCAAAGGCACAAGATTATCTCCTTCACCACACGCATAGGCCTCATTTCCAGGCCGTGCGTATATCTCTGGCGTTACCGTTTTGCTGTGCGCCTTTTTCGACTTCACAAAGGTGTCTATTCGTCCAAAGTTGGGAGGTAAATTGATCTCTGTGAACAAAGCATAGGCGGAAATAAGACTCGAAGATTTGATAGTGATGCTGTGTGCTCTCATAGCAGATATGGGTGCTGGTGGGTAGACGCGCTGGGTCCATGGACCGGCGGATATTATCACGTCTGTTGCAGGTATTGTATTTGTTTCTTTGGTTACCTTGTCTTCATAAGTCACGGAATTGACTGTGCCGCCAGATCTGTCGATGCCTGATACAGAGCCGAGGATAATGTTCACCCCCTTCTCCTCTGCCAATTGAGCCATTGACGTTGTGAATTGGTATGGATGGACCTGGGCCGTGTTGTCTGGTGTTCCCATCTCATAGTAATTCTTCGCGCTTTCCGCAGCAACCCAATCCAGATCCTTTGGCAATCCAGCAGCCGTCAATCTACTCATTGCCGCCTTGTCTCTCTTCGGTAGCGGAGTCGAGTCACCATTGCTGAGCTTCCCACTCTGTCCTTTCCCTATTTCAACCGCCCGGCCTTTTGCGCTCAGCTGTCCGCAATGTATCCTTCTATAGCCCCACCTCTCTTCTCCGCCATGAGTAGCGGCGAGTTCAGCGTGCAGCTTGTAGCTGAGAGGCACGATACTGCTCGGATATGCCCATAAACCAAGCAAACCTCCTGCTTTGCCTGACGCGCCTCCAGCGATTTTGGATGCTTCGAGGAGCTTGATTTTATGTTTCGATGGGTCATAGGATGGATGTCTCGTGAGGAAATATGCCGTTGTGCATCCAATGATACCTCCACCTGTACATTGGGGGCATTAGTATTGATGTGGTCCGGTTGAAGGTGGGGTGGCAAACCAATGATAATAATTTCGCGGTCCGGTCTGTTGGTAGCCATGCTTGCGATCGCTCTTTTCGGGAAGACAGCTCCAAATTTAGCCAGGTCTTCTATCACTACTATAGTTGACAGATGACTGTTCTCATCGATTGCGACTCTGAAAAGGATAGATCCAGTGGCACATGACAAGACTTTGCCCATGTCTATTAAGTCCGGTTAACGCCTATCGATAGCCCGGATAAACTCTGGCTATATATTTTAGTGTCCCGATGTTGCTCACAGTGACAAAGCTTTGTTTAGATTCATGCTATACAATCTCATTTGTATCTTTATCACCGCATGTGTTTCAATTCGGACAACTCCGAGGAGTACGTCTCTGAAGAGGAGCCCCAAACAACGACCATGAAGCCTGAAATGATCACGCCACTCCTGCTACGCGTGCAGCCACTATCTCATCAAAATGGTAAAGCGAGAGTAAGTCCATACGGCTCACATCAAATTTTTTCAAAATGCTAACAGGAATCCTTGAAAGTACGGACAGTAAGTATCCATGGTTCTCTGAGTGATATTAGACGCTGAAGGCTCGTAGCAAAGAGCCAGAAGATCTTCCATCCGTGGCGAGTTACCGCAACAATTTGGTAAGTCTCAAGCGATCGCAGACTGACACAGCAAGAAATTCACACTGTTAGACTGCGTTCTCCCAGTACCAAAATCTCCTGTTTGTCGCATATGACGACGAGATCCATGTCTTCAAGCCCACATATCCATACCAGACGCTTCTTCCGAAGCCTGAATTGATTGTCAAGGCTCCATTCACTGAGCCCAACCTTTATGGATTCATACATCCTGAGAAACCTAACAATATCAACCACCTGATCGTTGGCGATTTCGGCAATGAGGAAATCCTTCTCGCAGCCTGCGATTGCGGAGGAGTGTTCTCATACACCATTCGATCCATCGAATTGATGCTTGATGATGAGCTGGGAGGTACCAGCTTTGTCAAACCTTGGTTTAAGCAATACGTCGGGGCAAGCGCGTGGGGTCTTGCCATACACAAGACTGCTCGTCTAATAGCGGTCAGCTCGAACACACACGATATCAATGTCTTCGTTCCGGCTCTTAGCAAGGTTCCTGACTTTCAATGCGAAGCCAGCGAAGACGACGCATCTTTGCATCGAAAGATAAAGCGCAGATATGACCTGATTTCCAAGAAAAAAGCAATGAAAGAACAAGGCCGTGGGCCCTGGCAGAGACCGCTATGGGCAACCAAGAGGTGCCATCACCCAACCAAGCGATCATACAGCGTCGTAATTGTCCTGAAGGGCCACAGGGGCAACATACCGAATATCTCGTTCTTCAATTCGGATCTGCAGAGTGACAAGATCTACCTAGCTAGTACTGACATCCAAGGTTGGACTTATGTATGGGATGTTTGGCGAGGAAAGCCAATCCTCACAACTCCAGCGGCCGAATGGACCTTTGAAAGTAAGTCGTGAACTTTCTCGCATTAGAATCAGAGTGAAGTGATTCGCTGATTGCACAAGGTTCTCGAGGCTGGGGTTGGGGCGTTGCATGCTTGGACTCTCGATTGTCGTTGCCTACGGACGGTCCAGTCGATACGTTCGGTTGCAGACCCATAGACCGTCTTGAAGATAGTCTCATCGACATTTCGGTAGGCGCTCGAATGCTCGCCGATAATTGGCACATTCATCCCGCTTGGTTCAATGGCACCGGCGAAGGTCTAGAGGGGCATTCAGCAGCGATCCAGGAGATAGACAGCGACGAATCCGACAAGAGCGAAACCGAATCTAGTGTAGGATCTCACGAAGAGTCTCTGGCCATTTCGAATGATACCTGGATAGAGACGCCTTGGGGTGAGTACGCCCAACATGGACCACAAGCACATGCGATCTTAAATGGTGCTCCGGTTCTAAATGTGGTTCAGAATCCTAGCGTTTACTCAAGTAAGTCTTCAAACTATGTTTACATGTTTAACATGATTTGTCTATGCTCCCACACGTACCTTATGCCTTCCCTCCTTCCAAAGGCGTCGCCTTTCCTGAACATGCCATACCCATCGGATCCCACAAACTTACACATGGCAGAACTAACATGCACTTAGGTCCCATGGGATCCCCCGTCCCAGAAGACAAAGGGCTCCTCCAAGGCCATTTCAGCAAATTGGAAGCCATACTGCCTTTTACCCTGCTACAGACGACTCAAGACGATATCCACCTATTCCGAGGCCTCCTGAAACCCAACCAAAGAACAAAAGCCGATGTTCGAGCACACATAAACATGGTCGTCAGCAAGGGACCGCTCTACCAGATCATCCCTCCGGAGCTGGGTTATCTCTCTTGCATGGAGCGACTGAACATGATCCATCAGATCCCAGACATTAACGTTGTTCTAGTGGGCAGCCAAGTAGGGCGCGTGGGCATTCTAACAATGACCTACGGGAAAAGCAGGAATGAATCAGGCTTCAAATTCGAGGCAATTGTACCGTTTCGGAGCCAGGAGAGGTTGGGACAGCGTCCGGAAGTACCACTTATGGGCATAGCTGTCAGCCCAATGCAGAATCACTGGTTCCCCAAACCAGACGATTCCCCTGGCGACTCCCCACCATCGTATACAAATGTTGGGGTTCCGATGCGTTACCGCCTCCTTCTGATATACTGTGATCATACGGTACTGGCTTATGAGATCTTCCGCCCATCCGTGAACGAAGAGATACTCGTGATTTGAGGAGCGGTGCGTGGCGCGGGAATTGTGAAAGATAATCGATGAAGTGTAAAATAGTGATGGCATGATTCATGGAAAGCGCGACGGCTTGATGCGTACGATAATGAGGAGATGACGCATGAGGAACAGCTATGCCGGAGGTTTCGATACTCTTTAAGATGTAAAATAGCCAAGATTCGACATAGCGACGGAGTTCGGGGTAGATACCCATACAATCACAGCATATGACATAGCTATTACTTTACATTCTCCTTTCCAATTATCACATCTGTTACCTTGTCTTCTTGTCCCTCACCCCATTCACCTCCTCCCTACTTCCCCTCTCTAGCAAGCGCCTCCGCCTCCTCTCCTCCCAGACCCTCCACCCCGCCTCCGCCAAATCCTCCTCAACGACCAAATCCCTCCACCTCCCCATCCTTCCCACCCAACTATCAACCCCCCACTCCACCCATCCCGTCCTCCTCCCTACCTCCGTGACCAAGAACCACCCAACCGCCGTCACCACCCCAGCGAAACACCCCACAAGCACCTGCGTCGGGGTGTGATAATTTAGATATATCCGGCTCGCGGCGACAGCGGCGGCGAGGAGGATGGTCATGAAGGAGAGGGCGAACTTTTGGGGGAGATTGAGGGGGTTGTGAGAGTATGGGATGCGGTTTGCAGTTGGTGGGGAGGGCGGAGGGGGTTTGTGCCGGAGGAGGAGAAAGAGGGAGAGGGAGAGGGAGAAGTAGGCGAGGAATTGGGCGTGCGAGGAGGGCATGCCGTAGCCTTTGCCGTTCATTTCTGTTACTATGTGTTAGCTAAAGTCCCCGTCACCCATCCATCATACCCATTTCAATCCAACATCGCCATGCTCCACGCGCCGCAAGCATTTGGTATCACAGTGGGAGATGCGTACGTTTCGGCCTCTCCTCCTTAATCAACCTCTTCAGTAAGAAGTTCAATGCCTCGCATCCCATTTGCCCTGCGAACATAAACAGAATTTCTACTTCGCGCGTCGACCATATTAGAGTCACGTAGACGACGCAGAGAGCTTGGGGGACGAGCGCGAGCCAGGCGCAAAGGTACGATATTGGGTCGTGGGGGTTCTGTGTGGGGGGTAAGCTGGGGGCGAACTTGGAGAGTGGGGGAAGGGGAAGGGGGATGTACGTAGTGGACGTGGGTTAGGGAGAGGGAGGCGAGGGGGGCGGCCTCCATTGTGTGATTGGGGCTTGAGATGGAAGGTAGTCGGGGAGGTTATAGGGGCTGGGTGCGCTCAGGTAGTCATTGTCTTGTAGGGTAGTCTTTCGTGGGCTTTGGATTTATGATTGTACATCAAGGAGCATCAGGCTGGCTATACGCAACGATACAATAGCAGATTGTCATTGAAGTCTCTGGATGCGATCAATATTGAATAGGCGCTCCGAAGCGCACGGCGGACTAGTTCCAATTAGCGTCTTGGCGATTTTATCTCACAATGTTTGGAGCACTACTGCTTTTATCCTCACTTGTACCAAAAGCTGAACACATGTCAAGATGGATCCCGTATCATAATTTTGTGTTTTCTGAAAATAGTCCCCTACTTTGGTGTTGGAAATCAAGGCCTCGACGAACTCACCTTGCAGGGCGCGAGGTATCGTCGACCAGAGCCCCCGGAGAAACCTGTATCATAGACGTACCGACAGTATGAAGTCGAATCGAGTGCGAAACTACTAAATAAACGAAACGGTCCCCTGAGCCCAGAAACTCTTTACCCGGAGCGAGTATGATCTCCTAAAGGCTTTCGGAGAATTTGAGCTGATGCCAACTTCTAGTCTTGGACTGCCCGTATCTGCTAGCAGTGATCCAAGGGCTATTGAAATCGCCAGCTTCATCAAACATTCGGGTCACCGCACCAAGAGAAATACGAGTCGACTCGGTCACTCTTATTTGTGTATGATTATCTAAGCGTTTGTGGGGGTATATATACACCCAGAATCCGTCCGTCATCGAATGATGAGTCCTAGTAGCTGAAATTTCTTCGTTGATCTCGGGCCTGTCCAATACGCCTTTATCCCGTTGTCTCCAGCATGACTCCACTTATCCCTACGATACCGCGGGCGGATGTAGCCTCGCACAACACAGGAAAGTCCTGCTACGTCACCATCGGTGGAAATGTCTACGATATAACTTCCTTCCTCGAGGACCACCCAGGTGGAGGAGATTTGATACTAAAGTACGGAGGGAAAGATGTATCGGCGATCATGGCAGACGAACTTTCTCACCAACATTCTATAGCCGCTTATGAGATATTGAATGATAATCTAATCGGCTTGACTACGCCCAAGGACATACCAGCCGATATCGTCAAAATCGGGTCCAAGCAGGCTACTAGCCTTTATTCTGAGCCCCCGGACGACAACGGTCCGTCCTCTTTGACTGACGATTTTCGGCAACGCAGATTCCTTGACCTCAACAAGCCCTTAGTTAGGCAAGTATGGAATGGAGGTTTCTCTAAGGCATTTTATCTAGAGCAAGTGCACAGACCACGGTATTACACTAAGGGAGACGGATCAGCGCCGCTCTTTGGAAATTTCTTGGAACCATTCACTAAGTGCTCGTGGTGGTTAGTGCCGGTAATCTGGCTACCTCCTGTATTGTATGGGACATTCATGGCGGATCAGGGGATGGCATCTTCTGAAAGGACAGCAGAATTCTGGCTGGTAGGGTTCCTACTATGGAGCTTTGTAGAATATGGGGTTCATCGATGGTTGTTTCATTGTGACAAGTGGGTTGGGTCAGTCTTTTTATGATCATTTGATCGCTGAATGTCGATGTCTAGGTACCTCCCAGAGAACCATGTTGCACTTACGCTACACTTCCTGCTTCATGGCTCTCATCACTATCTCCCAAAGGATCGATACCGGCTGGTCAAATCACCCATACTGGTTGCGATACTTGCTATCCCTCTATATAGGCTCACGCATATTGTCTTTTTCTGGGACTGGTTCGTCGCAACAACTGTATTCTGCGGAGGTATGTTTGGCTATATCAGTTTTGATGTTACCCACTACTTTCTTCATCATACACAGTAAGCATATGTCCACTGTCACTATGAGAAGAACTAATAGTTAGATTAGAGTGCCGGCATCTTTCCGCGAGAAAAAGAGGTACCACTTAGAGCATCACTATTCTGATTATGAGAATGGGTTTGGTGTCACGACGACGTTCTGGGACAAGCTGTCCGGCACTGCGCTTGGTCCCCCTATAGCCAGACAGGCAGGTTCATGAGCCATCTTTCAGCGTTCTAGTGACAGCTGGGCGAGTGATGTTGATCATGTAACCAGAGCAAATGATTGGCATGTCTCCATCTTGAAGTCCAAACCTCCACTTCGTATCACGTGGTCGAGAGCCTGGTGATTTGCCTGAGCTTTTGGGTCCGAAAGACCGGATTTCATTGTGATAGAGGTCCATGCTACAAGCCAGTTAGCCCTTGTGTGCATGACACGCTTCAAAGTGACGGGAAACCTACCGTCATGCACCAGGAGGCTGACCAGCAAGAACAGCGCAAACGAGTATCTCGAGACCAGGTGGCCAGGTAAGGCCTCCACGAAGTAGTACAATACAACTAGAAATCTGTACCACAGTCGCCTATCAGATCGTGGGTCGGATGGCGGTTTTGCGACATTCTCCGCTTCCCGCAGATACCAGTCCTCGTCATATGTGGGTTTGGTGGCAATCTCGGCGCGTCCTAAGCCTTTCGACTTGGCCTGCAGAAACCGAAGAGGGTCTAGGTAGTATGCTTGGCCAGACGCTGCAATTTTCCTTTGCCCTAGTGCAAGCTTTTTGTTCTGGAGGAGACCTTCACGGGGCTTGATGAATGTAAGTGGATCCGCGTCTGAGTTGATGCTTGTTTCTCGATAAACGGACCGCGTTCCCAACCTGATCTCCTCCCAGCCAAGTGGGAGTGAGCCAGCAAAATCTGGTCGTTCTGCTCTGTTTTGTCGTAAGAGGGCAATTATCTGGTTATTTTTCAGGTGCTTCGCTGCGCTCTCTGCTTTGGAGATATCTTGTGCAACGTGATTAGCTAGTTGCAATGCCGTCATTCCAGCAGCATCTCGGACGGTGAGTACAAAGTCTGTGCGGACCAGGTACTCGACTACATCGTAATTCGAAGCTCGAACAGCGTCGTGCAAGGCAGTTGTTTCCACATCCTTCCCACTCAAGATTTCGTCGTCTCGTACATCTGGAGGATGTCCGGCCAGGTAGAACTCTGCCCAAATTGTAGCATTTTCATTTGTTGTAATCCGCCGAAAATGCTTGCAGACATCGAGTGCGAGGTTACCGCACTCGACAGGTAGGTTTTCTAAGTAGTGTTGAAATGCTGACCTATCGACTTGTTAATTGAAAAGTCCAACTGCTAGAAAGATGGAAAAAAGACTACGTCAATCAAGGACTGCAAATCTGTGCGGCTACACCGTACAGAGCTAATACACTCCCTGTGCGGGACTCAAGAATGTGGTAACAAAATGAGTAGTCAATATCACTGACCTTCGACGACCATCAAGCTGGAGCTCTTGCCCAATGTTGCAACCTTGCTCCAAAAGAAGACACATTGCCTTGGTAGAATATCCTTCGTCGGAATTATCATGAAGCCAGTCCCACAGCCTCGTGTGATCCTGTTGTATCGCATTAAACACCTCGCTCGCTATCTCTCCGCGACAAAGCCATGCCAGTATCGTAAAGTTCCTTGATGCGAATGCTCCACGGCTAATTACAGAAGCGAGTCGGGAAATCTCGTCCTCCATGGCAGCCTCTTGTGGGGACCTCGCATTTAGTTCATCCTGATTGTCAATGAGTGACCCTCGCGCATAATTTTTCCAACAGCAGAGCTTGATCCGGCTACGAAGCCGAGCGAAGACGTACAGTCTGTCTTGATATTCAGCCACGAAAGCGATTCCGTAGTTGTGGAGCAAGCACGCTATACAGATAATTTATGTTATGGCATTCATCTCCTATGTTGTGTTCGAAAGGACCCACGCCCCTAGGCTCGAAGGAAAAAGCTTCTAGGTCATTTTTATAAGTTTCTTTGTCTCGAAGGGTTAACTCAAATTCGAAGGCAAGTTGGTCATAAATCTGCTGCTGAGGGTTTTGCGGAATCAAAGCTGGTAGCCAACTAGTCACGAGGACTACCAGTGAACGGGTGACCAGCCTTTGTTCTCTCTTATACCTATGCATTGCCTCTTGTAAGATAGCGTGCGTTCTGTGGGAGATCTGTGATATGGCGTGACTGCAATTGACAAGCAATCTCTGTGATAGTTGTCCAACACGACTGTGTTCCGGGTGAGTAGAGTACTTGGCCGGGTCTGGGACAGGTCCGATTGATGGCATGTTCTCGATGTCCATGAACATCCAGGGTTGCTGGTACCTCCGCCGTGGGTCGTCGTTAAGCGACTCTCGCAACAATAGCAGTACGCGATTGACTTGTTTCTCCCTAAGTTCACGTGGCATGTCCAGGAATGCCTTGCGTCTTGTCCTGATAGACCACTTGTTCTTGCCCCGCCCTGGGGCAATATTGATAGCACGATGCGTCAACTCGGCCAAAGTAAGGTTTACGTCGCTCTCCATCAGACCATAAACTGTACGAATCGATTGACTCGCTCTTTGGTAGAACGTTTGTTGACCAATATTAGCTCTTATCGTGGAAGAATCTTCGTCCTGATCCGCCTTGGTTGTAGTGGGCGAGGAAGGTACACCGACGAATACACACCAAGTAACGAGACCATACGCAAAGATGTCGCAAAGCTGGAGGGACTCGGGGGGTGTTTCCAGATAAGATTCAGGAGGCTTCCAGCCCGCAGTGCCTTTGTATCGTTGCTTGTTGAGCGGTTGACCCTTTTCTCGAATAGTAGTTGCTAGCCCGAAATCGCACAATTTAGGTAGCCATCGAGAAGGCGATGGATGGGACCCTTTCTTGTGGAGACTTTGGTCAAACATCAGAACGTTGGTAGGCTTCATGTCACCATGTGATATGTTCTCTTTATGCAAAGCCTCCAAGCCGTGACCAATATCTAGGCAGATCATACATAAGTCCTCGTGTGATGTATCCTCATACTTAGTGCTATTCAAAAAGCTCTTTAGGTCGAATTGTGCTTTCTCCAAAATGAGTAGTGGGAGCCGAGGAATGGTCATAGAAGGGCTCTCTTGCGCATCAAGGCAAAGTGCCCAACCCAAGAGACGCACAATGTGGGGATGTTCGCGGAGCGACTTCTTAGATAATAGCTTGATCTCTGTATGCGCCGAGTATACTTGGAATGCTAAGTTTCGATCCCCATCACTGCGAAGACGCTTGATGACGCAACATTTCCAGGTTTTCGCTGACCTGTGCAAGCGGTATCTTGATACCCTATCATCAAGACCCGATATGGAAGCCAGATTTCGGACAAAGTCTTCGGAAGCTTCGTACACGGTTCCTTCTCCACCTTCGCCAGTGCAAAGATTGAATTCCTTTTCGACGCGTAACAAGTGTGGGCCGGGGATGCCATTGTCAAGAAGAATATCGAGGAGTAGCTTGAGGTCTGAAAGAGCATTACGCTGTGTGGATTTACCGCTATCTGATAGAAACGATACTGAGGAAAAAGAACTATTTTGCGTGGTCCAGAAAACGGATGAGCCCTTGAAAGAGGATGAGTTGTCTGAAGACGTGCCCATTTCGTCTCCGAGATTCCGAGCTGGGCTACAAAGTGTCCACGCTTTGCTTATCGTCGTATTATGTACGCGCGACTATGGAGGATCACAATGGCTATTGATCCATTTAGCGGCATCGCGTCGATGGGTTCAGCATCGAGCATTGGAATTGACCGCCCCCCTCCATGTGAATCTCAGCAAAGACATGAAAGTCTACCAGGTAAGCCTTGAAGCTAAGCAAGAAATTTATGACTTTTGTGATATATTGAGGCAGGTGCAAGTGTATGGAATTGGAGGTATGCGTTCAGGAAGCATCCGGTCTGAGTCCGCGACTTTACGGCGGACGATAGAAGGGTTCACCGCCCAGTCGGCCAACCCGCCCAGTCGGCCAGCCCTATAAGGCCACTAGCGTACACTATTTTTTTTTATCGCATAAATCGACCACTCTTACCCTATTTGATACTATTCGAATAGACTGGCTATAATACCGTCTTACGAGGCTTTCTAGCACGTTACCCTCTTCTAATTAATTACTTATATTCCTTATATAGATACCTCTACTACTCCTAGCCTTATTAGCGATTTTATTATAATTCTCGTATAATTACCCTAATATATAACTTTACGATTAATCGTTAATATAGAGAGAGTAGTAAAATAAATCGTAGAAAACTCCTAGGACGTAATAACGAAGTAACTAATTATCTTAATATAATAATAGAACGTCGTTTTAATATAATAAGTATTTATAATTCTTAAAAAAACTTTAACTTTAATATTTTTAATCTCTTTATTTTCTTATCCTACTCTTTTAATATTTTCTAAAATATTTATAGTATTTTAAAAAGTTTTAACTTTAATACTCCTAATCTCTTCGCTTTTTAATTCTACTTTTTTAATATTTTCTAAATATTCTTTATTTTAGATTTATTTATTAGATCTAGTTTATATTACTCGATAGTTTTATTATTTAAATATTTAGTATAATTTTAATTATTTTTAATATAGTTAACCTTCTATTTCTTTTTTATATTTATATTTATTAATTTAATAATAATAGTAGTTTAAATTATATATTTAGTTATTATAAAATATACGACTTTATTTACTTTTTTAAAAACTTTTATTTATTTAATTCTTTCTACTATCGTTATGTAAAGTAGTCGTTGAAATTTTAAAATATTTATAAAAGTTATTATAACCCTAGTTTCACTATCTTTACCGATATAATTAATAGTTACTTCGGACGACGTAGTCGGGCGAATAATAATATTATATTATTTAATTTATTTAATTTATAGTTATTTACGAGGAAAATATTTTAATATTATTTATAAATCGAATAATAAAAGACTTAATATAATTTAGGCTTTTTAAATATTTATAAATATAATTATATCTCGTTTAATTAATTAATATAACTCTAGAAAATCGACCTTATTAATAAAATAATAAGGACCGAGTCGTATTATATAATAAACGTAATTTTTATATATAATTAATAAGAGCTTAAAAATACCGACGTTAAATAATTAAAATAAATAAATAATATAAAGAGATAAATATAAAACGACGATTTTATAACGGATATAGTATTTAAATATAATAATCGAAATATAAAATATATACCCGTCGATATATAATAAACGATATTTACTCTTTTAAATTATAGACGTCTCTTTATCGAAGTACTATTTAATCTAGTTTTAATAAATCTCATTTTTAATCTAGTTATTTTTACTAGTAAATATATAAATTTTAAAAAAAAAAAAAATTAAATCTTTTACTAAAATACCGCTTTAAAAATAACCTAAAAATATAAAATATTATTAATTATAAAAATATACTCTAAAAGAGATATTTACTCTCGATTATTATATTATATTATATACTTTTTCCTTTAATCCGTTAAAACTATAATACGAAATTTAATAATAATACTTTATATTATATCTTTTTTATTTATATTCTAGATATTCTTATCTTAGACGTAATATTAAATACGAAGTTTTTAGAAAAATTAGAATTAATAAAAAAGAATAATAGGATTTTAAATTAATATATACTCTTTATTAAAAAATAATATATATATAGTTCTAATTTAAGAGTAATATTTTATAAATTTTTAAAACTAATTAATATTAATTTTTAAATTATTACCTCTTTTTTTAAATAATTCTTTTATTATTTAATATATTTCTTTTACTCGAGGCGGCTACCCCTAAATTTATAAATTTAGAATTTAATTTAAAATTATTATCTCTTTTTTTAAAATCAACTTTTAATATTATTATTATTGAAATAATATTAATTATTTACTATTAATCCGTTCCTATAAAAAGGTCCTAAGAATATTATATTATTAAATAATTTTATATTATAAAAAAGTACTCTTTACTTTTTTCTACTATTTATAAATTAGTTTAATATATTTTTCGAGTAGTAGAATTAAAGTTTCCGATAATATAGAGGTCTAAGGGGTTATAAAGACGTTAATAGTAAATTATAAAATTAAAAAAATTAATTTTTCAAATAAAAAAATGGAAAAAAAAGAGTATATACTAGTAACTTTATAGAGCTAGCCAACTAGGCGGGTTAATTAACTAGGCGATAAATCTTTTTATAAAGTTTTACGAAATTATTAAATTATATATTAATTAAATAACCCGTATATTATATTTAAATAAAATAATTATTAAAATTAAATTAAATTAAATTAAATATAAATATAAATATATTATAAATATATCCAAAATAGTTAAATATAAAATTATTCAAATATTATAAAGTTTTATTTTATTATATATTTATTTTATTACTATTCTTTCTTTATTATTATTATAGTTATTATTATTCTAGAGTTTATTCGCGCTCTAATTTAATATAGATTCGAGTTAAGATATAATATCGATAATATCGCCGCCGGTCTTTATAATAGAAATCTAAATATATTTTAAAAAATAATAATAATATAAAAACTTTATAATACTATCTTTATATTAAATAAAAATTTAAAAAAATAATTTAGGAAAATTAACGAGTTTTTAGAATATAAGTTTCTATATTAATTTATTAAATTATTTATGAATTATTTAAACGAGTATAATATTACTATTAATAAAAATCTTATTTAATAGTATTTATATAAACTAGATTAAAATAAAAAGATTTAATATAAAGTTATTTATAAACGAAGATAGTATTATGAATATTATATAGTATGAGAATTACCCGGTAAAAGAATAGAATAAATATTAATAATAAAACTATATATTATAATCGGAGAGTAAATAGGGTAAATAGGTTATAATTTATTATATATTAAACTATAGTACCTAGAGTATTTATAATAATATGAAAATAAATATAAAATCTTAATAGGAAAATAATCTTTAGATTTAGATAATAGAATTAATCTTTAAAGAGTTAAAGCGAGGGCTCCGAGTCTTTTATTTCTAAAAAGAACTCCGGAGTACTAGAAATTATAATATAATATTATAATATAAATAGTGTAACTACGCCGTATACTCTCTTTATAAGATTTATATATTATATTTAATAGTTATTATAATGTTAGTTTTAGTATAATATAATAATTACTTCTCCTTCTAAAGATTTCGCCCTCGAAACTAGTATATATTAATTTAATACTTTATTATTTTTAAATAAAAAGTATAATATAAAAGGATTTAAATTAAAAAGAGTATATATATAATACCTACGCCTCCTATCTAATTTTATTAATCTCCTAGATTTTTAGAAATAATATTTCTATATTAATTATTAAAGACTAAATATTATTATTATAAAGAATAAATACTCTTTACTTTTAATTCTAGAAACTTTAAATTAATTAAATTATATTAAAGTATTTTCTAAATTAAATATTATATTTATTTTTAATCGCCTCCATACCAAGGAGGGCGATAAAGAATTTATAATATTCTATACCCGATTCGGCCTATTTAAATATTTTATTATATTATTTAAATTATATAATAACCCTACCTCGTTTTAATATTATATTAATAATATTTTTCGTAAATTTCTCGACGAGACCTATATTATTTATCTCGACGATATTCTAATTTATAACGATATTAAAGAAGAGTATAAAATTTATATTAAATATATTCTTTAGAAACTCCGTAAGGCGGGGCTCTAAATAAATATTATTAAATATAATTTCTATATTAAAGAAATTATATATTTAGGATTAATTATTATTATTAAAGGGATTAAAATAAATTTAAAAAGAATTAATATTATTTTTAATTAATTATAACTAGTTAATATTAAAGATATTTAAAATTTCCTAAGATTTATTAAATTTTATCGGCGCTTTATTTATAGGTTTAATAAACTCGTTATATTATTTATTATTTTAATTAAGAAAAATATTATCTTCGAGTAAAGTATTTAATATTTTAAAAAAAAAAAATCTTTAATATTATCCTAGTATATTTCGTCCCCGACTATAAAATTATAATAGAAATAAATATAGTTAATTATATATCTAAGGGAGTTCTATCTTAATATAATAATTAAAATATCTTTCGTTTTATAATTTACTTTTTAAAGAAATATAATTTTATAAAATATAATTATGAAATTTATAATAAGAGTTTATAGTAATTATTTATATATTCGAGAAATAATATTTTAAATTAAATGGATCTACTCTCTTTATTAAAATAATGTCCGATTATAAACTTTTTAAATATTTTATTTTCTCTAAGATATTATCTCGTTATTAAATAAAATAAAACGAGTTTTTATCTTATTTTAATTATAAAATTATTTATTATTCTAGTAAAAAAGGCGGTAAATTTAATATATTAATATATCGGTTAAAAGACCTCTTTAAAAAGGGGGATAGATTAAACCCTAGATATTAATATTAATATTAAATTATATTAAAAAGAAAAAACTTAACTCTAGAAATCTTTAAAAACTATATTAATAGTATATTATTCAATATAACGACTCTAACTTTAATCCTAGTTATTTTAATTATATTAATAATAGATTTAAAGATTTTTATCTAGTTTTTTTAATTATATTTTATATTAATTTATACGACCCCGATAAATTTTAATATAGATATTAATTTAGAATTTTAGATTTTATTTACGTTTTATAAACTCGAATTAAATAAAGATTAACCTATTAATTTAAATAGAGATTTATATAATACCCCGATTTATTAATTATAAAATATAATTAATTAAACCGATTAATTCGCCCCTAAAGTCCTAGAAATATTATATTTTAGAATATATTATTATAGCGGAATTCCCCTCGCTAAATATAAAGATAAGAATAAAGTTCTCTATTTCCGAGGAAAGAAATATATTATAAATTCTAATAAATTACACCTTCGTTTAATTTAGTTAATTTATAATAATATCGCGGGTAATTATTTAAATTATATTAAATATTACGAATTAATTAATTAGGCCTATTAATAACTTAATATTATTATTATCTAGCGATTTATTAAGAGTTATTATATATATCGAAGAACTAAACCTTCCCGTTAATATATTTAAATATAACTACGTTTATTACCGCCCTCGTAATAATATTAAAAAGATATTTTAATAGATTATATAAATCCGTTACCGCCTTATACTTTTATAGGTATTATTTATCGATATATTTTAATATTTATAAACTATTTAACTAAGATATAGTACCTAGTATTAATTACGTCGATAGAAATAAACGAAGCCTATAATATTTTTTATTAAAATATATAAAAACTCTATAAATTACTAAATATCTATTACGGGAATAAATACGTCAGGGTTAAGAGTTTAAATAATAGTATATTATTCTATAAATAAATAATTATAGACTAGCTAGGATTATTAAATAATAGGCGGTATTAAACCCTAGCGCGCTAAATTCTTTAATACTCCTATAATAGTATACTCTCTCTTTATAATACTCGCCGCGAGTATATTTAACCTATAGTATAATAACTAGGGTTAATAATCGGTAGAATATAAATAATACTAATAGAATATAAATAGTAACGGAGATATTTATTTTAAGCGGAGTTAATGGTCTTCGCCGCCGTCGATAGAGCCGAGTTTTACTTTTTTAATTTTATCGCCGATTTTATTCGCCTTTAATTTTTTAAAATTCCTTATAATTAATAAAGTAATATTTAACTCAGATAATTAAAAGGGTAATTTAATTAAGAAGTTATTATTAGCGTCGAAAATCCTAGTTAAGGGCGGGGAGGTAGATTTCGTTTAAATTATTAATATAATAAAATAACCGGGTTCTATCTTATATTAAAAAACTCGCTTCGATATAATAAGAAATTTATTAATCTCTTTTTATATTACCGCTCTACGGTCCTAGATTTTATATATTATTATTTTTATATAAAGCCTCTTTTTTTTCAAATACTTCGACTATAGTATCTACCGTAGTATTATCGTCTTTAAATAAATTTATTACGTTTTTTAATTTATTTATTATAGTTATTATTTCTACTTTATAATATTAAATTATATAATCGAGGCTCTGGCCGGTTAATATTAAATATATTATTATTACGGGGTAGACTCTAGTATAAATATTACTAAACTAAACCTCGGTACTTTTATAATAGAACTAGCGCCTTGGCTTAATTCTAGTATATTAGGCCCGTAACTCTATAGAATAATTAATATCTTTTATATTATTATTATTTTTACTACTAAAGTAACTATACTTTAATAACTATCTTCTCGCCTATCGTTAATATTATATCCTAGTATATTAGGCTAGAGGGGTACGTAGGTTTTTTCTTTATAATTTCTACGACCTCTTTTTTATTATTAGATAGTTCCTAGCGCTAGATAAAATTTATAATTAATACGACGGGGTCGACGGGGTCTTTTAATATAATAATATTTTTTATAATAATATTTTATACGTCCTTTATAGCGGTATCCTTTTAGGTTAATATAAATATCTTCTTCTTTTTATTTATTAGGGGGAGTTAAAGTAATAAAGTATATTATAAAAAAGTATTTTTCGTTATTATTATAAAGAGGTAGTTCTTAACTAGAAGATATATTATAAAGAGGTAACTCCCGTTTCTAATATAATATCTTTAATTAAAAAGGCTTTACTAATAATATTTAAATTAACGCGTATATTTATTTTTACTTCGAAAAAGAAAGTACCTCTACTTTATATTAATTCGGGGAAGTTTCCGTAAAAAACTTACTCTTTATAATTAATAACGCGGCTATTAATTAATTAGGTATTTTTGTAATTTATATAACTTAGGCTACTCTTATAGGGTTCTCTATTAATATTAAAACTTAATAATTAATTTACGGATCGAAACTATTTAAAAAAACCGAGCTCTATAATTAATCCGAGCGCTACGTCGTATAATTTAATTTAGCGTAGAATAATAATATTTTTTATCTTTATATTAAAGGCGACTAAATTTATATTAAATATATTAATATTTTAATATATCTTAGTTATTATTACCTCATCGGGGTTTTAATAAAACTAGTTTTTATAATTATTACTAACTATTATACCGGGCTATTATTTATATTTATTTTTATTAATATTTATAATTACCTAGTTATTAATCTTTCCGTTATTTTTATTTATTATTTTCTAGTATATCGTAAAGATCTAGATCTTTATATCTTTTACGCTAGCGAGGAGTTTAAAGTCCGAGTTAATATTAATCGAGAGGGTAAGGTAGTAACGTAGTATATAAAGGAGTTTCTAATTAAAATACTCGAAAGCCGCGTCGTAGAGCTTAATAAAATAGAAAGGGTAAATATAATAAAAAACTATCTTAAATTAGAGATTAAGGAATTAATAAAGTAAATAAATAATTTAAAAAAAGTATATACCTGAAATTAAATTCTAGATTCGTTTCGCTATAATTATAATTAGTTAATTTATAGTTATTTTATATTCGTATAAATAACGCCTCTAGATTTATTTTAAAAAGATATTAATTTTAATCTATAATAACGGCGCCTTAATATTTAATATAAAGGAATTATTAATACTTATTATATAGGCTAATATTAAATAGGGAGGGTATTAATAAATAAGGTAAAAATAAATAGAAATAAATATAGAAGTAGAAGTAGGAACGGCACGATCTAATCTATACTAATAATAAATATTCTTATTCGTATTACTAACTTTATTCTTTAATATCTTAATATAAATTAGGGTAGATCTTTTATAGATATATTCTATAAAGAGGCGGCACTTTATTATTAAGGTAGACGGGTTTATATATTTTATATAAATTCGCTTAAACTACTCTAACGCGATATATACTTTATATTTTATATAATAGAGTTTATATTTAATATACTATACTATTTATTTCTACTTTTAGATATCGTATATTATATTATTATAAACTTACTCTTAGGTATAAATATTATTAATACGTCGAGCGTAATATACCTAGTTATTTTAATATTTAGTTTTATTTTATCGGGGTTCGTCGCTAGGCCCTAGTATTATTAAATACTAGAGATAGTATTCGTCGATTAACTCGCTAGAATTCTTAATATCCTTTATAGGTTATTATAAAATAGAGTTTATACCTTAATAACCTCTTTATTTAACTAGGTATTATTATCTATTATAATAATATCTAGATTTTAAGATTTCTTCGACGAAGTACTCTCGATTATTTATATTATCCTCGGTAATCTCGTTAATAGGTATTAAAGAAGGCGCGATATAATTTAGAATAATATTAATATAATAGAGCTCGAGGAGGTAAATATAAAAAATTAAATAAATTTTATAAATATTAGGGAGCTTTAGGCGGTATATTTATAAATTTATATAAAAATTAATTTTAAATAATCTTAATTTCTTATTATCGAGCTTTTTATTAAAATAGTCTATCTTTAAATTTATAATTTTAAATATAATAAAGTCGCTTACCTCGAACTCGATTCTTTTATAATTTTAGTCGTAGTATTTAATTTATCTATTTTAGGCTTTAGAAATTTATATTAAAATCTTATACTATAATATTACGATTTTTTATATAATTTCTTCCGCGCTAGCTAAGAAGTACTTCTCTATATAAAGGTATAATTAGAATAATACCGGGTCGTAGCCGTTACTTATTATAAATAAAGAGTATTCAATTATTAAATAATAGGATACGTTATATATATATTCTATTAAAGGAAAGTAATCTACTTAATTATTTTATAAATAATTAATAAAGTATTTTAGGTACTATTCTAGTATTTAATTCTAACACTCCGTTTATTTATCCGTTTAAGGGTAGAAGTTAATAAAGAATTTATAATTAATCCCTAACCTAGTAGAGAGTATTCTTTAGAAACTAAAGGTAAATAATATTTTATAATTATTATAAATTCTCTCTAGTATATTATAATAACTAATTATTATTTTAATAAAGAGGTATACGAATTATTTAAAGTCTATATCTTTAATATATAATATATAATAAATTATTTTTATTAGTTTATCGACTATAATTATAATATAATCCGATTTATTATTACTTTTATATACCGAAGACCGTAGTAAATCGGTAACGAAGTTAATAGTAATATCTAACTATATTTTAATCGGTACCGGTAACGATAATAATTCTTTATACTCGGCGTAATAATTAGACTTAATTCGGTTATATATTTCGTAAATCTTAATATAATTTATTATTTAACTAGGTAGTCCGGGCTAGAAGAATTAACGAGTTATAATTATTATAATTTTATCTCTAGCGAAGTATCCCGCGATCGGGTTATTATAGAAGGTTTAGAGGACTCGAAGTCGGAGGCTCTCTAAAATATATAAATATAATTTTTTATAATAAAGAAGCCCGTTTCTTTAAAAGAAATATTTATTATCTTTAATATTATTATTCTTTAATACTTTCTTAATATCGTCGATTAAAATATAAAATAGTATCTCTTCCTCTCCTTCTATTATATATATTTATAGGTCGATATAAATATTAGATACCGCCTCGCGGACTTTACCTAGGGTTATTATAATAAATTTAAAGAATAAAACTATTATATAACTCTCGCCGGGTAAATAATCTTAATAATCTAGATATTTATTAAGACCGTCTATAAGGTTTTTTTTTCCTACGCGATACTTTATTATAAAGTTAAACCCTATAAGGAATTCTATTTAATAAGTTTAATATTATATAAATAATTTAGTTCCTAAGAAATAACGGAGGTTATTATAATTTATAATAGTTTTAACGATTTTTTAAGATTCTTTAAAGTAATATCTTTATATATAAAATCTTTCTAAAATAATTAGGAGTTCTTTATTATATATAATATAATTTCTTTTTAATAGTTTTAACTTTCTAAAGTAAAAAGCGACTAGGTATTAATAAAAATCATTATATTTTTATAAAAAGATCGTTATAATAACGAATTTATTAATATTTATCTCTACGCGAATTTCTTTAGAGTAGTTAAACTAAACTAGGAGTAATATACCTAGGAAAATTTTCCGGGGTTCGTCGAAGTTATTTTAAATATCTTTATTCTACTCGAAGGAGATATATTTAATAAAATCCGTTATAAAAATTATAATCTTATTATAGTTTTAAATAAAATATTTATAGAAGTTATAGAATCTTAAAAAGGATTATATATTTTTAATATAATATAACGTAGGTTAATTTTAAATTATAGTAATTTTATTAATATCTATCGCTATACTATCTTAGGATATAATAAATCCGAGGCATTTAACGGTTATTTATCGGAATATATATTTTTTTAATTTAATATATAGCCCTATACTACGGAGGCGCTCGAGGATTTATTTAATATAATTTTTATACTTTATAAAGTCCTCCGAATAAACGAGGATATTATCGAGATAAATAATAATAAATTTATTTAGTAGGTCCGATATAGTTTTATTAATATAAAACTAGAAAGTTAAGAGTAAATTCGCTATATTAAAAAATATAATCTAGTATTCGAATAATTCGTATTTAGTACGGAAAATAGTTATTTATTCGTCTTCCTTCCGGATATAAAGAAGGTTATAGGCGCCTTTTAAATTAATTTTTATAAATCGTTATATTTTTCTTAAATAGTCTAGGATAAGATTAATAAAGAGAATAAAGTATTTATCTTTAATAATAATAATATTAAAGCCTCGATAATCTATATAAAATTATAATCCACTATCTTTTTTTTTAATAAATAGTATAAGTACCCTAGCCGGGGATTTAAACTATTTAATAAACTCGTTTTATAAATTCTAGTCGATATAATCTTTAAATATTTTAAATTTAGTCTCCGTTAAATTATATTATAATCTAAAAAAGGGCGTCCTACCCGGTTTTAAATTAATTACGTAATCTAGCTCTTTATAGTATAGAGGTAGTATTTTCTTAATAATTTTATTAAAGACGTCCGCGTAATCTTTATAAACTTATAGGAGTATAATAATTATAGGGGCGTTATTTTTTTTAGGGTCTAAAAGATATACCTAAATAAATTAATAATTTATTTTTATTTCGTTAGCGAAGTCTAAGGCCTAGAGTATCTTAATATTTTTAAGAATTTTTATCTTTTTTATCTTCTAGTCGATAAAAGGATTAATTATTTATAATTATAATAAACCTAAAATAATTTAATCTTTTATATCGATAATTTAAAAAGATACTTTATAGGTATACTACTATTAACTTTAATATATAAATAATAAAGATAATTATTTCTTTATAAATTAACTTCTATACTATTAATACTTAATACTCGGGGGGATATATAATTAATAAAAAATATATTAAGAGATTTAATAAAGGAATTCGATATAAAGTTTATTATACTACCGTAGTCTATTATACTTTCCGAGAGGATAATTATATTAATATAAAAGTATTATAACTAGATACTTTTATAAAGATATTAAATTTAATTAATACTAGTCTTAGAGAGGTATAACGCCGTAAATATAACGACGCCGCTTTTTAGTATAGGCTCTAAAGCTAGTAGTCGCGATATAATCTTTATTATAACCGATTAGAGTTTTTTAATTTAGAGGGTATAAGGTATTTAAAGTCTACCTTTTAATAATTAAAATTACCGTAATCTAGATAAGCTCTTTCTACTCGTTAAATATAACATCGTTCGCGTTCTTTTTCGTCCGTAGTATAAGTACCGGGGTTATAAATATTATTATTTATTTTATTCTAAAAAGATTTCCGGTTCTACGTCGGTAGGTAAAGATTCGGGTTTATATTTAAATTAATACTTTAGTCGAAAGTTATTTATTTATAATTTAACGCGGCGCTATATTCGTCTCACGAATATTTATTAATCTTAAAATAATTTTCCGTTTATTACGCTAGGGTTTTAAAATTTATAAACGTATTTAATTAAACTCCGGGGTAGAGTAAATAAATAATATTATATATTTTATAATTTAACTTCCGGCGGAAGTTTATATAAATAATAAATTTATTCTATTCGAGGTCCGTTATTACGAATTCGAATTAATTAATATAGTTCTAGACTCGGTCGTTAGTTTTTATAATTAAGTATTTTATAACTAGTTTAGTTTCTAGTTTTATATCTAGTAATCCGTAGTTATTTATTAATTAAATTTATAATTTTAATTAATCCTCGAAACTCTCGGTATCTCTAGTTAGGCGTAGTCTCTAGGTATAGTTTTTTAATTTATAATAAAAGTATACTATAGCGGTTTTCGCTTAAATAAGGGGATTATAAATATATCGTAGTTCGAAGAAATCGTTAACTTCTATATATTATAAACGGATATCTACTACGTTATAGTTTATTTTATATCGGTATAAATCGAAGGTAGAGGGTTCTTTAATTTTAATTTTTTCTTAATATTTTATATAGGCGCTATAAATAATAAAGGGGTCGTTCTAATAATATAATATTAATATTAATCGTCCGAACGAGAGTATTAAAGTAGGTCGTTATAGATTTTTAATAATTATATTACTAGTTATAGTAGTTTCTAGTTAATTAATTCTTACTTAAAGGGTTATAAACTATATCGAGGTAATTAAATATCTAGATATTAATAATAATTACGTATCGTTACTTAATAGTATAATACTACGGTATTTTATTAAAAAGGATAATATTTCGACTAAACTACTTAAAGCCGATAATTATTTTATTTAAAATAGAATAATATATTACAGGAATAAATATATTAGAGTTAGAGATTTAAATAGTAATATATTATTCTATAAAGAGGTAATTATAAACTAGTTAAGATTATTAAATAATAGGCGGCGCTAAACCCTAGCGCGCCAAGCCCCTTAATACTCCTATAATAATATCTTTATTTCGGATCGAGGATTTTAATTTATATTAAAATTTTAAAAAACTTTATATAAACGCCTTAAAATCGATTAATATATATCTACTAGGTATTATCTTTAGACGGATAATTAAACCGAGTAATTTAATATTATAATAGAATATTACCTCCGTATATATATTAATTATATATAGAATAATTAAGTGAAATAACTCCTTAGAGCGGAGTTTTCTAATAATAATACTAATTCTTCTAGTACTTTAGCCTCGCCTTCGTTAGTTAATTATAATTAATATTTATATATCGGTTTCGAGCCTACTAAACTCTTACCTTAAAATCTTATTATTTAAATTTATATTTATTTAATCGCTACCGATAAATTCGTAATATAAATAAAAATCTTAAATGATTACCTCCGCGATAAAATATTCATTATTTAAACTATTTATAAATCCTCGGTTAATTAACGAAGGCGTCTATATTTAATATATTTAATAAATAACTAAATATAACTAAATATCAAGAATCTAAATATTATATATATTTTAATTAAATTCGATAATTATAATATCGGCCCCTTCCGAGTCTTTAAAGTTTTCGATAATTTTTTTATAATTTAATTAAATTTTCTATATTTAATAAAAATTTACTTTATCTTCTATATTAATTTATTATAATTAATAATTAATAACTCTCTACCTAGATAAATCTAGTTTATCCGAGAATTTATAATTACCGAAGATAATTGACGTAAATAATACGTTAACGGTATTTTAAATTTTAAATATAATCGCCGTTATAGTTTATCTTTATTAAAATACTACGTTAATTAAAAAAACTATATCGTTATATAAAAACCCTTTTATTATTTTACCCGTTATTAATAATTTATTAATAAATATTATATCTCGAATTCTAGCGCCGTAAGCCTCTATAAATTACTATATATTATTTAGAGATACTAGTAGAAAGAACTTTTATTATTTTTATTTTTATCTAATTTTAAAAAGTTAACTCTTATTTATATTATAGTTTATTCTTTATTTATTATTATCTTTTTAATTATTATTCCGTATCGGCTTCGACCGATACTTTATATTATTATATAAATAAATAATACTTTATAACCTAGCCCCGCCGTTATCGTTAATAGATAATAATATTAATATTTAGTTTTATTTATATACCGTTGTCTATTCCCCGTTTTATTCTTTATTTACTATTATCTATAATTTAAATACTCCGATATATTTTTATTTTAACTATTTTATAATTTTAAATAAAATTTAAGGTTACGAAATTTAATTAATCGAATTAATTAATTATTTATTTTATAGGAGCTCGATTTTAAAGAGGGGGTTATTATTATAATATAATTTTATTTATTTTAATTTAATTTAACTTATTTTAAATTTAATTTAAATTTAAACTAGTTTCTTTATTTTTATCTTAATATAGTTAAGATAGGAAATAAATAAATACGCCGTATATTAATATTTATTTAAATAGTAACTAGCTTTATTTTAATTTTCGTTTTTTATCTTTTATCTTAATTCACTCCTATATTATAATTTAATTATAATTTAATAAACCTAATTTATAGTTTAATAAATATCTAGATATAAATCCCGTCTCCTAATACTTTATATCTTTCTAGGAATTATTTATTAATATATCCTAGTCTTCGTAGACTATTTAATTAAGATACGGTATTTAATATTAATTATATTAATATAATAGACGAAGCCTACGATATTTTTTATTAGAATATATAAAATTTTTATAAATTACTAGATATTTTTATTTCGGATAAAGAATTTTAATTTATATCGAAGTTGTAAAAGACCTTATATAAATATTTTAAAATTAATTAATATATATTTATAAAATATTATTTTAAAACGGATAATTAAATCGAGTAATTTAATATTATAATAAAATACTACCTCCGTATATATATTAATTATATATAGAATAATTAGGTGAAATAGCTCTTTAGAGCGGAGTTTTTTAATAATAATATTAATTCTTTTAATACTCTAGCCTCGCGTTTCTTAACTAATTATAATTAATATTTATATATTAATTTAGAGTTTATTAAATTTTTATTTTAAAACTTTACTATTTAAATTTAAATTTATTTAATTATTATTAATAAATTCGCGACGTAAATAGAAATTTTAAATAATTACCTCCGCGATAAAATATTTATTATTTAAATTATTTTTAAATCCTCGGTTAATTAACGAAGGCGCCTATATTCGATATATTTAATAAACGATTAAATATAGCTAAATATTAAGAATTTGAATATTATATATTTTTTAGTTAAGTTCGACGATTATGATATCGGCTCTTTTTTAATTTTCAAGGTTTTCGATAATCTTTTTATAATTTAATTAGATTTTCTATATTTTATAAAAATTTGCCCCGTCTTTTATACTAGTCTTTTATATTTAATAATTAATAACTCTTTACCTAAATAATTTAGTTTATTAGAGAATTTATAATTACTAAAAATAACTAACGTAAATAATATATTAACGATATTTTTAATTCTAAATATAATCGCTATTATAGTCTATCTTTATTAAAGTATTATATTAATTAGGGAAATTATATCGTATTACGTCGTTAAATAAAAACCCTTTTAGTACTTTATTTATTATTAATATTTTATTAATAAATATTATATCTCGAATCCTAGCGCCGCTATCCTCTACGAATTATTATATATTATTTAAAGTTATTAATACAAGGAACCTCTATTATTATTATTTTAATTCGATTTTAAAAAGTTAATCTCTATTTATACCCTAGTTTATTCTTTATCCGTTATTATTATCTCGGTTATTATTCCGTATCGGCTTCGACCGATACTTTATATTATTATATAAATAAATAGTACTTTATAGCCTAGCCCTACCGTTATTATTTATAAATAATAACGTTAATACCTAGTTTTATTTATATATCGTTATTTATTCCCCGTCCTATACTTTATCCGTTATTATTATTATAATTAAATATTTCGTATCAACTTTAATTAATACTTCGTGTAATTATATTAATAAATAGTATACTTTATTCTACCTCGTTATTTATCTCGTAGGAGCTCGAGTTTAAAGAGGGGATTATTATTATAATATAATTTTACCTATTTTAATTTAATTTAATTTATTTTAAATTTAATATAAGTTTAAACTAATTTCCCTATTTCTATTTTAATATAGTCGAGATAGGAAATAAATAAATACTCCGTATACTAGTTTTTATTTAGATATTAACTAGCTCTACTCTAGTTTTTATTCTTTATCTCTTATCTTAATTTACTTTTATATTATAATTAAATTATAATTTAATAATCTTAATTTATAGTTTAATAAATATCTAGATACTAATCCCGTCCCTTAATATATATTATATACTTAATTTAGAAATTAAAAATTAGATAAAAACTCTATTAAAATCTTTTATTTTAAATATTTAATTATAAATATTATTTAGAAGAGTAAATAATCTTTAATAATAAACGAGAATATAGAAACCTATTACTAGGTTAAAATAAATAACGAATTATTAAAATAAAATTTTATTATTAAATTAAACTACGACTCTTCTAAAAATATAAAGATAGGATAAATATTTAAGAAATACTAATATACTAGTATTCGAGTCGGTCTAAATCTTAAAATTAAAATAGAAAATAGTTATAAAGATATTAATTATAAAGTAATTATTATTAATTATAAACTTATAATATACTTTTACTAAAAGTTAGAATTTATACTATAATAACTCTATTCTAAATTACTAGTATTAATATTAATTATTATATTATTTCTAAATTTATTATCTCCTCTTTATATTTCCCTAGGAAAGATAAAAGTAGTAATATAATAATAACCGAAACCGCCCTTAAAGAAATTTATATTATAAATAATCTTAAAGTAAATATATTTATTAATATAAATATTATAACTTCTAAATAAATTTATATACTCGTATTTTATTAAGTAATTTATATTAATAACTACGATATAGAGTATTTTATCGACGTTTATATAAAAGATATAAATATAAACTAACCGGTATATACTACGAAAATAACGATTATCCTTTTATAAATTATTATAGTTATCGAAGTCTATAAGTTTAATTAATTAATACGAGACTACTTTTTAAAACCGGTAGATATTAATTTATATCTCTTCGCCGGAATCGTCGGTTATAGAATAAAATAAATATTTAATAAGAATAAAATAAATAAATACGTTAATATCTCTAGGAATATAAAACTAGACTAAATAATCGAGGTTGAATTTAATAACTATTATAGTATTATTATAAATAATAATAATATTCGTGAGCTCGTTATATAAAGGCCTCTTTAAAAATATAAAGAAACTTTTATTAAAAATATATTTAATAACGCGGTTATTATTAATACTAGTTTATTATTTTTTAAATAATTTTTAGAGGGGTAAAATATAAAGAACTTAATAAATTCCTTAATTCCTATATTTTTAATAAAAGTAATTCCTTCGGTAAAGAATAATATCCTTTTAAATAATATTATTATTTATAATAAATAACCGTAGCTAGTAAAGATTATTAATTAATTCTTTATATTTTAGATAGAAGGAGGCTTCGTTAATATTCTAGAAAATAAATAAATAAATATATTACTTTACGCCGACTAGGAAGATTAAGTATTTAAAATAATATATATTTATCCTATAAATAACGAGAGCTAGAAGATTATTAACGAAATCTTTAATAAATTATATATTTAGAGACGGTTTAAATAAATAATATAAATTTTTTTATTTAACTTCCTAGTCTTCGTTATTTAAATTAGAAAATTGAATAATATTAAAAAGGGTCGTATCGTTTTTAATATTCGAGGATTAAATATTATAGTTATAATAAATATCTATTATTTATCTTTATAAAATAATATAATATATACCGTTAAGAGTTATTATTAAATTATTATTATTAACGCGGCTAGTTTCTTCTATTAAAAGTATATATATTTAAAGATAAATATAAGTTTACTATCGTTTTATACCGCGGTTAAAAGACTTTTAATATTATAGTAATAAGATTTCAAAACTCGCCTACGTATATATAATAATAAATAAACTAGATCCTATATATTTATAAAATATTCGCCCGAGTATATATTAATAATATTATAATATTCTTTTAGACCCTCGAGAATTATATTTAATATTTATATATAGTTTTTTCTTTATTCGTTAAATTTAATATTTAATTAACCCTAAAAAGGTATTTCTTAATTATTCGTTAATTATACTATTTAATTAGAAAGTTAATTTATTCGGGTTATTAACTTCTAAAGAAAAATTATAATTAATAGATAACTAGTTTTCTTTTAAATACTAGTAGTATTTAAAACGTACCTAGGAATAACTAGTTAATTAAAAGATTATATTAAAGATTATATTACTCTAGTTAAGTTTTTATAAAATAAGAAAACCGCGTTATTTAATAAAGTACCTCTTATAGGTATTTATTAATAAGAATATATTAAAAAGACTAGTTTTAAATTACTTTCTTTATAAAAGATCTATTTATTTAAAATTATTTAAAATACTTTTTCTAAACCTTCTTTTTTTTTTTATTTTAATAATGAAAAGAAATTATTTATTAATTTTAATATTAGTAAAGAATTTAGTTACGAGATTATAATTTATTATATTATAAAATAACTAAAAGGCTTTTATTTTAACTAGAAATAAATTAATTTATTCTTTTCTTTAATTTATACTTTAAGAATATAAAAATATATTATTAACCTACTAAGATAAAACTAGTAGAAATAATATAAGTATATATTAAAGTTAAATATATAGTCGAATTATATCGGTAAAGCGGGAGACTGTATAAACTTTTTCTAAATATAATACCCGCATATTCCGTTATCTATAGCTCCGAGTAGGTTTATTAAACGTTTTATTATTATTTATTAATAAATTACGTATTAAGCTAGCTTAAACCCGTAAATAATTTATTTAATTATTTAATTTATATAGTTTAAGTTATGGCTTAGATATAATATATAGTAATATTAATCGCGTGTTTACTCGCGTATTTATATAAATATCGTATACTAATACTATTAATTTATTATATTTATTAAACGTATTTATTACCTACGATATTTAATAAACGTTTTTATACGACTTTATAAACTTAAATATATTATATATTAAAATTTATTTAGTTTTAAGGCTCGACTAGTTAAAGTTTAGGTTACTCGGTTTATAATTTTATTTTATTAGAATAAAATTACGCCTCCTTACCTAGCTTCCGTCGCTTCTTTTAAAATATAACCCTTTCGGCGGTAGTTATATCGATATAAATTTTATTACGCTTAGTTATTAAATAAGTATAATATATTATAAGGACTATCTTCTATTAATTTAATATATTCTTATAAATTTAAAACTAAATTTATAAAGAGATACGGGAGTAGTTATATATTAATATTAATAATAATATTTATAAAGTATTACCTAGAATCGATCTAGTAAAATATTAACTTTATTTATTAATATATAATAATAAATAGGTCGAGTAGTACCCTAGATAATTATATACGAGTAGAGATAAATATTATTTTTAAAGGGGTAAATAATATTATAATTAATAATTATATTAAATCTAGGATCATTATTCTTATTAACTATAAGATTTATAGGAGGGAAGAAGCGAATATAATAATATTTCTCGGTAATTATAATAATGAATTTAATTTTATTATTAAGATAATTCTAGTTTAAATTCGTAAATAAGCGCTTTATATTAGTAACCTTATATTTTAAAAGTAACTTAAATTAATCTTTAGAAATACCGTTACGGAAATAGTAAATATATTTAGATAAATTACTTTTATTAATATTCTTCTATTATTAGTCTATTAAAGAACGAAGTATAGAGTTAATATTATTAAATGTAATTATCTTAATACGGGAGTTATTTATCTCGATCGTAGTAATATAATAAAAGGTAGTCCGATCGATAAAGATAATTATAATAATTATAAAAACTTACTTTAGGCGGGGTATTATATAAAAAATATTAATATTAATAATTATTATAGGCTCCTCGAAGTATTTAATTTTCGATTTAATTATAAAAATAGTACCCCCGAGTTTATAATTAAATTTCATAAATATATTAGAGTAGTATTAAGGAGTATTTTTAATAATATTACTCGCCTAGACGTATTACGATATAACTCCGAAATAAATATCGTAGTTATATTTAATCCGATTATAGATATCGGCGCTTTTATTATTAAGAATAACTAAAAGTATCTAGGGACGCGATTTCGATTAGTTTCTAATAGTTATAAATATTATATTAATAACCTCGGTATTATTAATATAGCCGTTAATAACGGGAGGGTTAATATTCTCGATTCTTCCGCTATATCTATAATAGAGCTTTATAAAGTTTTTCTTAAAATTATCTACCTATTTATTAATTATAGGCGCTCGACGATTTTTATTTAATTTTAAAATATAAATACCTTAAGATTTTAATAACTAGATATTAAGGAGGAGAAATATCTTTTTATATAAATCTTAACGATTAAAAAAAAAATTTAGTTATAGAATTCTTTACGAAGAGTACCTTAAATAACTCGAGAATACGAGTATTAATTTTTAATATCTCCGAATTAATAATAAGACCGTAACTTTTAAGTATAGGATTATTAAATTATTTTAGTATATTTAAATCTTTTTAAATTTATAAAATTTATAATTATTTTATCTCCTTTATATTATCGAACTTTTTTTAATTATTAATACCGCTAGTTTACCCTCTTAGTATCTTTTTTTATAAATATCGTTATCCTCTTATTATATCCTTATAATAATAAATTATTTATTTTTTTATAATTAATTATACTCGTTCTACTTATCTTCGTTATTATAAATATACTCCTTTAAGATTTCGCGGAGTTTATAACTCTCCGACTCCTTTATAAAGTTTTTTATTATTCGATATATTTATCGTCGAGCCCCTTATTTATTATAGATAACTATATTTATACTAGAAATTATATTTACGAATTTAATAGTATATATCGCGCGATTTTAACTAATTTAATTAATATAGTATATTACTTAATCCTTAGCGCTTATTAATTACTCGGAGTTAAAGATAATAATATATTTAAAGGCCGTAAATATCTACTTTATATTTAAAAGTACGGTGGATCCTACTAGAAATTAAGGTACGGGATTTAAAATTATATTTTCTTTATTATCTTTACCCTCCTAAAAGAGTTTAATAATCTTAATTTATTTTAATTTAAATATACCTCCGTAGATTAAGGCGATAAATCTTTTTTATATTAAACGGATCGCCTATATAATTATTAATATAATATTCCTAGCGTAGGATATAGTCTATATTATAATATAAAATTCCATTAAAAATATTTACCTAGTAAATAATAAAAGCCGAGATAAAAGATATAATTATAATAATTATCTTTATATCGACCCCTTATATTTTATTTCTAAGAATATTTAATATTTATATTTTAAGATAATTATTTATTTTAATAATTTAATTAATACTCTTTTTAAAGGGTTAATCTCTTTACTTTAATTTATAAAGTTTACTTTTTTTTAACCTAAATTAATTATTATCTTTTAATTTATTATTTATTAATTTAAAGTCCTTCGTATCTTTATAAAGAACTAGTTTAAGAAATAATAATAAAATTCTAATATAATATATAGCCGCGAGTTATAAATATACTATAATCTTTAATATAATATTCTTTTTATAACTCTTAAAGGCGAGTAAAATATTATAATAAATTTATCGAACTCTTTAATTTATCTCTTTAAAGTAACGATCTAGTAATAATTTATACCGTTATAAGTAACTTAAAAAGTAGTCGAAATAATAATTAAATTTAAATTTAATTAGTAGTTCCCCGAAAAAAATAGACTCTAGTATCCGTCGTACCCAAAATATTCGAATAATAATAGTTATAGTTTTTTTATACTATTTATACTCGTTTTTAATATTATAATTATTATATATACTCCGGATAAAGTTTTTATACCTTTTACCGAGCTTAATAAATTTATCTTTTATATAATATTTCAGGTATTTACGCGCCTTATTTAAATAAGAGTAATTTTTTTTAAAGAGTAGTATAATTTATTTATTATTTATAAACGTATTTATTTAATTTATTATCGTCCTCGGTAATAATTTAAACGAAGTCCCGTTAATTAAAATCTTTCGAAGTTTCTAACCCGGTATTATATTATCGATCTTCCGAATTTTAATAATCGTCTTTATAGTCTCGTTATTCTCGGTATATACTTCGTTTATTATAATCCTATTTTATTTTATATTTTATTAAAGTTATTATTCTAGTATCCTAACTTTATTACCCCTTTTTTTTACCGCGGGAATTTTATTCGTTAAGACTTTATCGACTTAATTAAGAAGCGAGGTTAAAGATATAAAAAAAAAAATTTTTAAAAAGTTATAATCTTCGTTAAAATAAAGAGCCTCCTTTAACCTTATTAAAAAATCGCGATTTAATATATTTAATTTCTCGGTAAAGACTTTTAATTTAGGATTATTATAAATTTATTATAATTTATTCCTTTGGTAAAATATAGATTATATTTTTTTTCCTCTTTAACTTTCTTTATATCCTTATAATTTAATACGAGTAAATAGTTTAGGTAAGTTATTACGAGATTTTATAAAATTTAAAACCCTCGTTAATTATTAACTCTAAATTTAATAAAGATTAATTATATTATCTTTCTAAACTCTATAGTATTTACGAGATATCCCCCGTTTTAGAAGACCTTTATTTCGAATAAAACGAATATACCGAGTATCTAGAATAAGGTAAAATCTATTATTATTATTTTTATATAAATCTTTTTTCCGGCTTTACGATCTTTAATATTATTTAATTTAAAATAATAATAATAGTCCTTTTATCTTCTATTATTCCGGTATATATATTCCGTTATTTTAGTAGATTATATATTTAATAACCTAACCCGATTTATTAACTTTAGTATTTAAACCTAGTTATTAATTTATTTATCCTTCGCTCTTTTCTTTAAGGACTTTTTAGTATCTTCCTCTTCCTTAATCGGAATATCTTTTATTTCGTTTTACTCCGGGATAAATACTAGTTTAAATATTTAGTTAATAATTACGCGTTTAGCCGCTTTTTTATTATACGCGGTTTTAGTATCTATAAAGCCTTTTTATAATTATTTAAATAAATCGTCTATTATAAATAGGATCGATCGAGTTACTATTATTATCTATACTATATTTATTAAGAGTTAATTATTTATTATAATTTAACTAACTCTTTTATTATCGCGCGTTATAGGGGTTCCGTTATTCTTCGTATTTCGATTATTATTATTTTTACCCTTAGGGTTATTAGTAAAGATTTATAAAGACCGTATTATTTTATTATTTATACTCGTTTTAGGATTAATTAAATCGTTAGAGGTTCTAATAAAGAAAATATCGCGTAAAACCGACCTAAAGTATATATTAGGATTAATAGGTTAATTTTCCTTAATCGGGAACCTAAAGTATATATTAAGACGAGTACTATTATTCTTAATAGTCCGGAATATATACGGTATACTAGGACGGTTACTTTTCGGTCGCTTTTACTCTCGATATTTATCGAACTCGCTTTATAAATTTATTATTTAATTAATATCCGCTAGTAGTCTACCTAATAATTATTTTTATTTACCGTCTTTATTTACGATATTTATTTTATATTTATATTTTCCTTACCTTAAGCTACGGATTTTATTTTCGGAATTATTTTCTATCGTTATTTCTATTACTCGATATTAGTTATACGCTATAAATAATATCGAGAAACGGAATAAAGGTTTATTTACCTTAAGATTTTATTATTCTTATTAAAAATAGAAGGAGTTATTAAATTAATCCCTAATTTACTAGTATAAATTTAAATATAAGGTTAGTATTCTTATTATCGATAACTTCTTTAATTACTCCGCGGAGTTAGCGGTCTCTTAATAGTTTAATTATAAATTTACTTCCTTAATATTTAAACTAGATTTTTAATAATAACGAAGTATTTAGCCCTAGATCTTCGCTTAAATATTTAATGAATATTAGTAGTATTATATTTAATATTATCTTTTTTAAATTTAATAGAGGGTGGGCTAATTTAGTAATATCCGCGAGAGTAAATTTAATTATTAAATTATTATACCTTATTCTAAAATTAACGTCTAGTAGATTAAATTCTTATATAGCCGCGTAATTCGTCTACCGCTTTAATATAACGGGTAATAATATAGCGCCTTTTATTTATATTTAGTCTAATACCTCGTTAGGAGACGAAAAAGGTTATTATAATTAATTTAATTTACGTAATAACTTTTCGTTAATATCTTTTAGTTATCGTTTTAAATTATAAATAATATATTATATTAAAGTAGAGAGGGTACTCCAAATACCGTCGTTATTTAAATTATTAAAAAGTTTTAGAGTATTATCTTTATATTTTAAAATTAAAATAGTTAAAAACTCGTCTTTAATAATCTTAGTTACGTAGGATTTAAAATCCGTTAAAGAGTTCGATATTTATTATATTTTAATATCTTCTTTTATTTATTACTAGTCTTTTTTATCCGTAGTAATCTTTAAATAAAACTCTATTAAATTTTTAAAAATAGGGTTAGATTCGTTATTATTATAGTTTTTATATTTATATAAAGATATCGTAGCCTTAACTTTAGTAATATAGGGTAGGTAATATAGTTTCTAGTTTTAATATATTATTTATAACTTCGTAAATAAAATCGTAATTATAATTTAGTTATATTTTTTAATAGTAACCGTAAATTCTAATAATAGGGCTTATAGTTAATTAAAAATAATATTTATAAATAAGAATTACTCGCGGTCGGTATTTATATTTATTTTACTCGGTTCGATTTTTTCGTTTAATAATTATAGTTATTATACTCTTTACGTATAGAGGCTAGCCGAAAGAGTGGTCGATTATATATATATAATAACTTATTAATCGTATATAGTACGTTCTATAATTAGGTTATTATTCGTAATTAATAAATTTATTTAAAATTAAATCGCCCTATTATTTATTAAAGAAAAGTAGATATAACGTATTACTTTCTAGGCTATATATAAAGGGTATTATTCCGAAATAATATAATATATATAATATTCTTATTATGATTTTAATATTTTTTATATAGATAACTCGTACCTAGTTAAGGTAGGTAAATTATTAAGAGTATTTATATATTACGATTACTCCTTCATAAAGAGGCTAATAAAGAAGTTTTTAATAAACTATAAAATATATTAATTTATAATTTTATTTTATAATAATAGGTACTCGCTAGTTTTTTAAATTCTTGAAAATTTATTAAACTTTCTACCTCTACTCGTATTTAATATAGTAAATTAAATAGTTTTAAGTTTAATATAATATTTAGTTTTATATTCTCGTTAGATCCCTAATTATATATATTACTATTACCGGTATTAAAGGTTATTACGTATCCTATACTACGATCTTTTTTTTAATAATATATATCGTCGATAATAAGAGTCGCTAGATTCTTTAAATTAATACTAGATCCCGAAGTAATCGAGTTTTAAATATTATAAACTTCCGTAGTATCCTAATTATTATTAAATCCCTCGGTATTTTTAGTTCCTTTTTTTATATATATAATATTACTAGGATCTTCCTCTAATTAATTTATTATATATAGATTTTTATTTTAAAAGTTATCGTCGGAGTTTAAATCGTAGTTATATTTAATAAAATTAAATACTAGGAGCTCTTCTTTATATTTAATATAAATATTTATTTCTATTAAAAGTCTTCGTAGATAGTCGTAGTAAAATCGTTTATACTTTTTCTCGTATAATTAAATCTTTATTTAATTTATAATAATCGTTAAAATATCGTTTACGCGAGAAACCCCGGTAAAAAGACGGGGACTAAAGAATATAAAGCCTAATTTCTCGGATCCTATTATATAAAGAATTATTATAAACTTCTCTTCGCTTTAATAACTATTAATAGTTCTAGTATCTATATCTTTTAATTCTATAATAAATATTAATACTCGTTTTATAAAATTAATTTATATAAGATAACTTATAAGGATAAAGATATCTTTAACTTTAATTCCTCTTTAGATATAATATTAATAGAGTTTTATAATAAACTATAACTTTTACTCGTTTTAACCGGATTAAGAGAAACCTATTTTATAATATTATCCGTCGGTATTAATCTAGATAAAGTTTATAGGGGTATTAAATAAATCTTTATATATTTCGGTAATTATAATAATATTAGGGCGACTAGCCGGATTTATTATAAAGATAATAAAACTTCTATACTAAATTCTAGAGATAATATTAGTAATATTTATAATAATTCGGTATTATTTTATTAAGTCGTATTTAGGGTAGCCTAGGATTACCTAGTATTTATATATACTTTTATTTATTTATTTAGCGAAAGGATTATACTTTATATTTTACTCTTTAAATAGTAGTTATTTATCGTCTCTTAATAAATATATAATAATTTTATATTATATTAAGGTAACGAAGAGCTCCCCGTTATTAACTTTATTAATTTCTTAAATAATAATATAATCGCCTTTAAAATTCTTCTTTAGGATTATATAACCCGAATTAATAAAAATTATAATAACGATAGCGATGTCCTTTATAAGGATATTCTCTAAAAATAATAATCCGAGTATTTTAAATATATAATATTCCTCCTCGTTATCCAATATATCGTTATTCTTAATTTTATAGAATATCTCGCGAAAGTATTTATAAAGTTTTTAGTAGTAGGTTATATTCCCGGCTTCGTTTAATTTATAATTAATATTCTTTTTTACCGTTTATTATAACTTCTTAATTTTTTAAGAAATTACGTTTTTAAATATAGACCCCGCTCTACCCCCGTAGTCCTCGAAGTCTATATTATTTATTAAGATAATATCTTCGTTATTATAATCGATAAAATTATTATTATTATAATCCGAGCCTTTTTATCTTTAATTATTTTACGATTTATCGAGTTAAAAAACGTTACTAGTTTATATTATATTAATTTAAAGATCGCTCTCGCTTTATAACTCGCCGTCTTTAATAGTTTTATTATCGTCTAGTTATATATCTTTAAGAGTATTATTACCGTTTATAATAATATTATTAATAAGAGTAAAATTAATATTTAGGTTAAGTCGATCGAGAAAATTTATAATTTATAGTAGTAAAATACCGAAACTCGTATTATGAAGTTTATAATAACGATTTATAATACTAAAAAATATTTCTTTAACTTTATTTATTATAGTTATTATAAACCGATTATATTAATTTTAAAAGAGCGAAGAGTTAAGTTATTATCGTAAATTACTAGTATTATAAACTATATATCGTTAATTCTTATTTTAGACGACGGCCTATTCGGTTATAAATAAATAAAACCGAATTATATATTATTTTATAATTTTAATTCCTCTTTTACCGAGCCGAGTAAATTCGTTATTTAACTTCGTAATAAAAGAGTCTACCGCTTTATTTATTAAATTTAGGACCTTTATCTTTTTACCGGCCGATATAAATAATATAGTAATAATTATATCGAGTTTTATCTTCCCGGTTCTTTATAGTCCCTTTAAGAGTCCGAGGTTATTAAATATATATAATAGATATTTTAACGTACCTATTTAAAATTTATCTAAATCGATATTTTATTATCCGAGTTTAACTTTAAAATTTATTCCTTAAAGAATATTAACTACGGTCTAGGTACGTAGATTTTATCCGATAATAAATCGTTATTATCGAGGGTTATAAATATAATTTATATCTTCTTTATATATAGGATTTAATATCTTAATAACGGCTAGTTTAAATTTATATAAAATATTAAATAAAAGAGAAACGACTTTAATTATTATCGGCTTTATATCGAAATAGAATTTCTTAAACTCTTCGCGTAATATATTTTATAAATTTATTAAATTAAAGACCGATTTTAATTTTAGATTATTCTAGTTATTTTTTTCGTACTTCTAGGGGCGGTTAAATATAATAATATAATCGAGCGAATTAATATAAAGAAAGAGTTTAAGTAGGATAATTACCGTTTATTTTTTAATAAGAAATTTAATTACGAAATTATCTTCCGTCGAAAAACGATATTCGTAGTTTAAGGGTAGGCGGAGGAGGTTTATATAAATATAATTACCCTTTAATATAATTATTAAGGCGCGTAATTAATATTCCTAGAACTAGGAATTCTTAATATTTTTTATCTTATTCTCTTTTTAATAAATAATAAATATACCCTCGGTAATCTAGTACTCGTTATTATTAATATATATTAAATTAAATAAGAAATTAATTTTTAGACGATTTATTACTAGTATAATTTAACTTTTCTAGACTTTGTATTTCGTATCGGCCAAACTATTAAATTAATAAATATATAGTATATATACTCGCTCGAGATTAAATATAGATAATATTTCGCCGTATAGGATAAAAAATAAATCCGCCTCCGAGGTCGAAAAGAAAGTAATAAATTTAATTATATTATTTTTTAATTTAGTAAATACGTCGAGTAACTAATTTTAAATATATTAGAAAACGCCTAAATTATTAATTTCTTATAGGATTTCTTTAGTCTACGCCTTCGCTGGGCGGAACGAAAATTTTATATATATTAATTATCTTATAATATAATAAGTAACTACTCCGACCTTCTATAATTTAATATAATAATCGAGGTATATTTATTTAATAAAATTATTTTAAACGGGTTTATTTATAAAAGTCCTAGGATATATATAAATTAACGGCTCGTTTTAAATATCGTTTATAGTATTTAGCCGGAATACCTAAATATAAAATAATTACTCTTCGCGAGAGTAATCGGGAATAAATTTTTCTTTATCGATAAAAGCCTTAATCTAGATATATATACTAGACGACTAGTTATTATTTTTATTTATATAAATCTTATATATTACGCGGGTACCTTCGTTTTTAAATTATTTAATAAGTTTACTCTAGCCTTCGAAGATAATTCTTATTTTATATAAAGGGTTCTTTTTCTTTATAAACGTAATATTATTATCGGCTCGCTTTTTAATAAAATTATCGACTTCGTCGCGCTTAATAATCTAAGAATTTATATATATATCGTTAATGATTTTACCGGGGTTATCTTTATCTAGGCGAGTAACCGTAATTTATTATTTATTTAATATAATAAATTAATAAAATATTATTACCTAGAGTATAAAGGAGTATAGAATAAATAAAAGTTTAAAGAGGCGAAACTATAAAGTCCGTTAATTAAGATTTTTATTAATAGTATTTATTTATATATATAAAAAGTAATCTTTTTTTATACTATTACTCCTAGCTCGGCGATTATATAGGGAAATTAAATAAAAAGTAAAATAAATTATAAATAACTTAAGATATAAGGACCTTCGACGTAGATTAAATTTAATAAAATAAGACTACGGAGTCTATTAACGGAATCTTAAAGTAATAGTAATTATTTATTTACGAGGCTCGTAATTCCTTATATATAACTACTTTTATTAATAGTAATTATATATAAATAAGGAGATAAAAGTACTATAGTTAATAAATAAAAGTATAAGAGTATTTATAATAATTAAAAGTATATTAAACTCTTTATAGCGTAGTCGTATTTAGAGTTAAATAAATAAAGTAAAATATTAGTTATAGTAACCTACTTTTTATAATTAATTAATAATATTTATAAAAAGTAAGATTTCTAGTAGTAAAATATTTATAATTAGATATCTATATAAGTTTTAAATAGATAATTTCTAAGAAGTTTATACCGTTTTAAAATAAATAATTAATATAATATAAAAATATAAATTTTATAATAATAAATATCTTGATCGGCGGGTATTTTAAACGTTAGCTCGTTATATAATAAATACTTTAATATATATAAATACCGGTATATTCGCCGGTTATTATCACCGAGGTACTCGGGAATAGGGCGGTAAAAAAAGTAAAATTAAAAAATCTAATCTTAAATAAATTAATATATCGAGGATTACGGTTTAGTTTCGTTACTATAATCTTATTTTATAAATTAACCCTCGATAAATAATTTTCGGTAGAGATAGAAGTAAAAGAAATAATTATAATTATTTAATAACTTTATATTCGGGCTTTATATCTATAAGCCGCCGAGTAGAATAAATTAATTAAATTATATCTTAAGGCGATTCGATATAAGGTACGATCTTTACCGGTATTTATTATAAAAACCTTTATTAATCTACGAAATAATAACTCTTTATTTAAAAAATAAACTTTATTCTTTTATTCCTCCTTAATCCGATTTCCGGAAATAAATTTATCTTTATATTAATTCTTATCCGCGAGCTAAATATTTATACCGGTAGTATTATTATCCTCGAAGATTATTATAATTATAGAGTATTTCTCGGCGTATTTAATTAAAGGAGCCTTAAAGTATTTAAATTTATAATTATAAATATATTTCTCCTTAACGGGAGTACCTTCGATAATCGTATTTTTATTAACGACGATAATATCTTTTATAGCGATATTATTATTAATATCCTTATTATTAATTAAATCGGGCTCGACGGTAGTAATTTTATATTTTATACCCGTCTTTTTCTTAAAAATAGTAATAGGGTTTACTCGCCGTTAGTAAAAGTATTAATATTAATACTCACTTTAATTATAAAAATATACTTCTTAAGAAAGACCTTAAGCTTAACGGGTCCGGCCTATTTATAATTAATTATAATAATAATGAAAAGGATATTTATAAATAAAGTACCTACTCGATTATTAAAGCCGATATATTCTTTATAATTAAAAATAAATATCCGTAACCCTAATAACTCTTCTACTAAATCGTATATATTTTTAATATAATTATATAATTAAATTAAATAGAAAGCGAGTCGAGATAATTTACGGGTAAACTATTTATTCCTTTTATAAATTAATAAATTAAAAATATCGGTAGTATAAAGGTTAAATCTTATTAAAAAGAGATAAAAGATTTAATTTAAATTTATCTTCGAGTTAATTAAGAAGACTTTCGCCTAATATATATTATAAAAACCTTCGAGAAAACGACTATTAATATTATTTATATTATATTATAAGTTACTATTTATTATAGTTATAAATTAAGTATTATTTATAGGTCCTTACAACTTATTATTATTATTAATTCTTAATACTTTCGCTCTCTTAATAAAGGAGAGTCTCGGAGTTATATTACTCCCTCTATTATTATTAATATAAACGTAAAAAATATATATACGTCTCGGATCTTTTAATAATAACTTCTTTTATTTATTCTATTATAATAGTTATTAATAATCTTAATCCCGAGTATAATTAATAAATTAAATAATAAGGAAGACTAAATATATATAAATTAATAAAATTATAAATAAACTAAATCGTTATTCTTTAATATCGGTAGAACGTCTAATAATAAATTATTCTAAAGATAAGAATTTAGAAAATCTGAATATTAAACTATTAAGATATTATTTATTTATTAATATAAATCGGCTCGCGGCGGGTAGCCTCTAAAGTTTTATTATATAATAAATCTAGATATTACCCGCGTATTTATTCGAATAATCTACTCTTATTATTATATAGAAGACTATGAATCGGTAGGAAATAAATTAAATATTATTTAATAATATATATTATATAAGAAAGTATATTTAATAAATATTAAACTCGTTTATCGAACACCCCTTTTTCGACCTTTATTTCGGATATCCGATTTTACTTAATTATATATATAGTATAATAACTATAAAGCGATAGTATTACCGCGGTAAATAAATATTATAATACTACGTATATATAAGTATTATAGGCGGAATTTCGTAAACTTTAATAAATTTAATAAATACCTACTATATTATAAAGTCTTTGTCGATAATTATTTATATAAAAAACCGCGAGCCTTACCCTCTCTACCTCGGCGACTCTTATAATTAATAAAACTAACGACGTATATTTAAAGAAACGACGAGGTTATAGAAATAAATAATATAGAAGGAATTAATATAAAGTCTTTCGCCGTCGATATAAAAGATATTAATATAGATATAGAAATTATTATTTATTAAACGCCCTCGAACCGGCCTAGTTATAATAATTTAAAATATAATAAATAAAAGAAGTTATTAATTCTATCCTTTAATATCGGGTATAAAGGTCTTTTATTCATATTCTTATATATTTATCGGCAACTTAGGAAACCCCGATTTTTACGTATTTTATACCGAAATTATATAAAATACTAGAAATACGTATCTACTCATGTCCCGTATTTTAAATATATTATATACCGAGAATACACCGATATTACACTAATTTAGTAACTTTTTTTTTTAACTTTAACTTTTAAGAGTATCTAGACTAGGGCCCTTATATAGGAATATAAATATCTTATTAAATCTATTTTTAGCCCAGATTCCGAATTTTAATTAAATTTTTACTAGCGTTACTCTATAGAGTTATAAAGTTATTTTTAGGATTAAATTTAGCGCTCCCGCGTAGACCTAAACTTTAATTTAAAAATCTTGGCGCCAAGATTTACTAAGGCTGCAAAATGCGCATTTTGTACCGATTAAATAGTGATTTTGTAGAATTGTTTTTCCGGACTTACCGATGTTCGGGTAAAAACGTTTACGAAAGATAATAATTATCGCGTAGAAATAAATATTAAACCCGACGAGGTAAATATTAATTTTATAAAGCTCGGTAGGGAATAAAGAGTAGCGTTAATAGAAATATATATTTAAAATATTAAACGTTTTTCTTTTAATATCCGAGAGTTATTAATTAAATATTATATAATATATATAATAATAAACCCCCCTTAAAGGACCGAGATCTTTAATCGAAACTCGAGTAACTTAGGCGGTAAGGCTCTCGATATATAACTAAAATAAAAATATTAAGTTTAAATAGGAAAAAGGGTATTAATTATAATAATAAATTTAATAACTAAAAATAACCGGCTTCTTTAATATAGACCTCGAGAATTAATATTTATAATATTTAATAAATATTAATTATATTTAATAAACTAGGATTAAACCTCTAGGGTTTAATCCTATTAAATTTAATTTCCTAAAAATAAATAATTTCCCCCCTTTCCCCCGACCGCGTAAATTCTACTTTTATTAATAATTACTATCTTTTAATACTCTTCTTCCGCTTTATTTAATCCGATTAAAATAATATATAAGTTCGTAATTTATACCTTAATAATATATTATCTAATAAAGTAAATTTACGATTTATAGTTAAAAGATATTTAATATTAATCCGGCTATCTTTTAGGACTATCGTAAAAATAATATATTTTATAAAAATTTATAACGGAATAGTCGTTACTCTAACTCGGAATTAGAATATAATTATAACGATTCGGATTTTAATAATAAAGAGAATAAATAGCCCGGAAGTAATAAAAAATAAAACTACTCTAAAGCTTTCCTAGATAATAAATATATAAAGATAAAAATAAATATCTCGGACTATATATAATCGAATCTAATTAATTTAATTATAGGTTAGAGTTATCGTAGGTAAATTATCTCGTAGAAGATTAAATAAAAAGTGGCTCTAACGGTAAAGTTAATTTATATTCTATAATTATTTAATATTTATAAAAATTAATATAAATATAATCTTTACCTTTAGAGTAATACGAAATACTAGACGAAGGTAGAATCTCGTAAAATATATACTATTATTATTCCTAACTACGAGAAGTTTTTAAAAGCGATTATTTTAATTAAATATATTTATAATCCGGGTAAAGATAGAGAGCTTTAGTTAGATAATAACTTTTAATAAATTAATAATCGGATATAATATATATAGGACGTTATAACTAAGAACTCGGGGTTTAAAATCGGAATTAAATTTAATAAAATCGATAATCGGCCTACCTTAATTAAAATACGGAAAGTTAAATTTATTTAAATAGATATTTTATATTAAAGTTAACTTAGTATATAATTATTCGATTTCTTTAAATAATAACGCGCCTACGCCTTAACGATTATACGAATTATAATAATTATTATATATATATAGAACGGTTTATAATAAAACGTAATCTCTCTCGCCGGTAAACTATTATACCGCTAAACTTTTATATATCTCGATATAAAATATACTCTAGTTTAATAATATAACTAACGAAGATATAAATCGATAATAGAATAAATAAATAAATAAACCCTATTTTAATAAAAATACTCGTTCGTTAAAGATAACTATATTTAATAGATTAAGGCGGGCGTAGATAATCGCGTCTTTTTTATTATTATAATTTAAGTCGGTTTTAATTAAGGATATAAATATTTTAAAATCGAGGTCGTCTATACTCGTTAGCCCCGTATATATACCGCTTTTCTAAATATCTTAAATTATATAGATTATACTTTAGTCTATACCGTTTTTAATATATAATATTATATAGCGGATAAAATTAATCCGATTAATATTTTTACCTATATAAATAGAGTTCGGCCTATTATTTAATTCTTTTAATAACTCGGCGCTCGAGAGTCTTTAGTTTTTTTAGGTATTTATATAATATTATTTAATCTTTACCCGTCTTTTTTTATTATAATTATTTCTTTAAGCGAGGAAAAATAAATACCGATCCTTTTATTATCTAAAGATATCGCCGAATATATAAACGAACTCGTTATAAATACCGGCGAAAATAAATCGTAAATAATTCTTTATATTTATTATATTTAGTTTTTAACCTAAAAGATTTATAATCTTTAATTATTTTTATAATTATATAAAGATTAATAAATATACGATTTTATCGATATTTAACTTCGCTTTTATAATCTTTACCGATTATACTATATTATTAAAGTTTTTTAAATTTATTCTTAATTAGCCCGTTCCTAGTTATTATAAATATTACGTTTAATAATCTTCCGTATATCCGTTAATATCGAGGTATTACTTTATTATTTATTTATTCTAGCGGTAAAATTAGGTAATAAGAAAAAAACCGAGCTCTAGCCTTAATTAATATAAAAGTAATTAACTTATATCTTATAATAGAACTATTTCTTATTATTTATAATCGAATATATTATAATTTTTCCCCGTAGTTTATCCTATAATATTTATTATCTTAATTATTCGCGTATAATCTATAAATTAGGTAGTATATTATAAGTTTAAATATTATATTAATTATATAATCTACCTTCGCCTATCGTTATTATAGTAGGTTTAATTATTTATTTATATCCCTTATATTAGAAAGTCTTTATCGTAGATTAAATTATATAAGTTTTAATCGGTATAGTTATTAATATAAAATACATTATCTTTTCCTATAGTCTTATTTATATATACTAGTATAATATATACGCTTTTTATAATTTTTATTATAGGGATAATTTAACGCCCCCCGAGTATTCTCTATTTAATAGTTAAATTTACCGGCTATAGTTCTACTTTTATTATATTATAGATTTTATACGGAGAGCCTTTATTACGGATTTTTAGAAAATCGATAAGAGTATAACTATATTAGAATAATTTATTTTTAGTATTTTAATAATTTATATCCGATATTATTAAGAGAAGCCGGAGCTAGGTAGGATTTTAATTATAAAAGGAAATTATATAAAACTACGATTATACTTTTTATATTAAAACGTAGTTACCTCTCTACTCTCCTTAACTCTATTAATTAATTTTATATATTATACGATTTATAATTAAGTTTTTTAAGTTTTTTAAATCTTTACCGTCTAGTTCTTAATATTATAAGAATGAATAAAGATAAATAAAATATAAATCGACCTAGGTAGGATTAATTTCTCTCCCGTTTATAGTTTTAATAATTATTAATTCTTTACCCCCCTCCTACCGGCGTTAATATATATAGACGATTAATACCTCTAGAAAATATTCGATATATAATTTCTTTTATATTACGGATAGCGGGTATTAATATATAGTATTAAATTTTATTTTTAAAACTCTCTTCCTTTCTTAAGGCTTTAAATTATATTAAAATTTAAATAATCGAATTTTATAATTAAGTTTTAGTACCTTAATTATAAGGGTTATTATTTTTAAAATAAATAATCTTATTATAAAATAAAATAGATTATTCTTTATAATTAATATTCGTAGGTAATAAGAAATATAATAAACGAGTTATTCCTAAAAAACCTCTCGTTTATTAATTAACTCGAAGAAAGATTTAATTAAATAACGATATATTACTTTTTTATATTCGGTATTATAGTTATTTATAGCGCCGAATATTCGAATTTATTTTATATAATACGTTATTATATAGAGCTTTAGGATATTAAAATAATTATCTAGGTTTACTCCGTTATTTAGTTTATATTAATAAAAACAGTTCTTTAATTTATTAAAATAGTAGAGTACGTCTTAAAGATATCCTAATATTTTATTATTATATAAATAGTATTAAATAATTAATATAAAGTTTATAAATATTTATACGTAATAGAGTTCCCTTCTATATAAGTCGGCTAGTAACGGAGCGATTACTAATATTAATTATTATATAATTACTCTTGGTCTTTATTTATTCATTATATAACGGCGCTATAATATTTATAATTCTTTAAGTTATAGAAGGCTAGAATAATACGAAACCTTTTATTTAATTATATTATTCCTAGCGCGTTTTTTAGTTTTACCTTCGCCCTTTTTAATTTCCTAGTAATAGGCGCGCTCTCTTTAATAACTAAAGTAATTTATTTAAAGAAATAATTAATTATATCTTTAAGTAATTAATATAATATATCGACTAGTATAACTTTATATATATTAACCGTAGTATATAACTAAGCGAAATTATATACTAGATATATTTATTAATTATTATTCTTTAGGGTATTTTCTTCGCGTTATCGCCGAATTTAAGATTAAATAAAAAAGTAGGTTCGGAGGTATTATTTACTTTAAAGATTTCCTTATTCGTTTAATAATATTATATAAATCGTATATTATCGGCCGTTTTTAATTTTTATAATTAAAACCTACTCTTTATGTTTACTATAAAGCCTATAATAATCGGATAATAAGATTGGATCTTCTAGTTTATATATATAATAAAGAGATTTATAATTACTACGGTTCTAATTATTAATTTAAAATTAGGATTTTAAGATTATCTTAAATAAGAATTTCTATTATATTTATAATCGAGTATAATTAATATAAATTTATATTATACGTCGGATTTAATATATTCGCCGTCATTAGGTATAATAAGTAGAAGTTTTAAAAGTATTAAACCTAGCCGTTTTTAACCTTATTATATTTATATCTTTAGATTCCCTATAATAAAATAAATAAATTATATAATTAGGTTATTCTTATATTATATAAATAAAGTCTTATCCGTAGAAAGAAGTAATAATATTATAGTAGTTCTATTAGGAAGTTTTTTCTATATTTACTACTATTAGTCGCCGGTATATATCTCGGTATATACGCGCTTATTATTATTATTTTATTAATATACGGGTTTAAATATTATTTTATTTTTATCGTTTATATAATATTTAAACTATCGAAGAACGATTTTATTAACGAAAAGAATATAAGAAAATTCTTTAAACCCCTCCCCGATCTCTTAATTATATTTACCGCTATAATAGTAATATATATTATCTCGGAGTACCTTATTAAAGAGTATAAGGTCGAGAAGTTTAAAGGGGAGAAAGTTTAAAATAAATACTCGTATTCTTTTTTATTATTAATAAATATATTATAATTAATTAACGAGAGTCCGTATTAAACTAGTAGGGAAAAATATAAAGAGTATAAATAAATCTCGACGATAAAAGGTATAAAACCCGTATTCGTAAAATACTATTAAAGGGAGTAAAGGATATTATTAAAAATATAAAAAAATTCGACTCTAATAACGATATAATTATAATAAACCTCGGTAATCGTTAAATATATAATCTACTCTTCCCTAATAGTTTAGATAACGACGAATAAATTAACTTTTCGGATAATAAACTCTAAAGTAATCTTTTTATATTAACTAGTAATATAAAAAATATATAAATTAATACGCGTAAAACGATAACCCTAAAATAAATTAATTAGGTATTTATAATTTATCCCTTTATAACCCGTATATCTTAATACCCTTAATCTTTACTATTACCCGAATATTAATATTAAATTCCTAATAAATAAATTTAATAAAGTATAATTATTTTAGATTTAATTAATTTATTATTTATAATAGAATATCGCCCCCGACTCGCTTTTATCTTTACTACGGAATCTTAGATAAACCTCCGCTAGAATAAAAAAACCCGATAATAATATAAAAGTTAAAGTATAGAGCGGCTCGCGTAAAACTTTTATCTTTAAAAAGAAATATACCCTTAATATTATATAAAAAGAAAAATAACTAGAAGATTAAATTACCTTTAAATTATAAAGATTTAAGAAATTCTAGGCCGCCTTTATACTAGAAGAACCTAACCGGGTTTAATATAAAAAAAAAATATTAACTCGATTATATCGAGCGATAATAAGAATAAATATAAAGTTTATATTAAATAGCTAGGGAAGAGGTTATAATTAATTATAATAAAATTTAAAAAGAGTAAAATTAAGGAAGAATAAAAGTAACGATATAATTCACGTAAAATTTAATAAATAACAATATATTAGTTAAATAACATAGTAAGGAAGTCGGAAAAAAGTAGATAATAATTATATATCGAATAAAATTAATAATTATTTATAGAATTTTAATAAACGTATATTTAGTACTAAACGCGTAAATTTATATAATATTAATAATAGTAGCGGTAGCGGTAAGGGCGGCGATTTAGGTTACGGCGGAGAAATTACTAAAAATTAATAAAGCGATAAAAACGAAGAAACCGTTAAAGTCGATAAGGTTATAAATAGCGATATAAATAAATAGAATAATAATATAGACTTATATATTTAATGAACGTATTATCTTAATAGCGATATATATATTTATTAAATACGATCTATTAATAATAACTTACGCGTTTAATAAATATAATACTCCGACTATAATATAATCGCCCGATATAATTCGCGCGTATTTATATTTAATATAACTATATAAAATAATAAATAGTAATTATTAATAGGAAAAGACTACTCCTAGTAACTCTTAACGAAAGTAGGTATTAAAATAATCTCTAGGGCTAGTATATAAACTAAATAGATTTAAATATATTTTATATATTTTTTAATAAAATACTAGCTCCCCGCTTTACCGATATAGTCTTTAAAATAATCGTCTATAATAATTATAAAACTATATTTAATATAGTTAAATAAATAAATATAACAACTTTCTTTATAATAAAGACTAATTTACGTATTATATAAATCTTAGATTATATTTAGTATTTTTGAAATATAGAGATCCGTTATAAATTTAGTATTAAATATATAGTACTAGATACCCTATTTTAACTATAATTAAAAAACGTAGTTAAAGACTTTTTAGAAAGCGAGCTAGATATACTTTAAATATATATATATAAAGTCTATATACTAGTAGAAATAAACGTATAATTTAAATAATAATTATTTTAAAGATACTAGAATAACGATTATTAAACTAAAATAAATTATATATTTAATTATATTATTAGAACCGGCGAGGACGTCGTAGATTTTCTTTTCTCGAAGAGGGATTACGGTTTAATATAATATACTAATAATTTCACTATTAATCGCGTATATATATCGGAGTATTTATATATACTTTCTTTATATATTAAAACTTTATTTAACGTCGTATATTCTAACTTATATATAGGAAGATATAAATATTATAAAATAATAAATAAATACTAGTATATATATAAACTAGATAAAAAACTAGGAGAGTATTTATAATATTATTTATAATACTAGTTATTTAATCCTCTTAAATATAAAATTTATAAAATATTATACTTTATTCTTATAGCGCCCTCTCTTTTTTATATAATTTTTATCGATTTTATCCTAATTTTACCCCTTTTATAAGAAGGATTCGATAATATTATAATTATTATATATAGATTTTCCCGAAAGGTTACGCGATTCTAGGAAAATTAATATAAAAAGTAAAGTAATAAATATATATACTTTTACGTCGTTTATATTTAATAGATTATAATATTTCGAAGATTATTCTTTCCGACCGCGACTAGAAATTTATAAATACTTTATAAAAGATTTTATTTAATAAGTTTAGAGTAAATTTAATATTTTCTACTATTTATTATTTATAGACGGAAAAATTAAGCGAGTTTATAAATTAAATTATTAAAATTATATTATAATTCTAGATTACTACTTTATAAAACTCTAAAATCTAGAAAAAGATATTATCTTTCGTAATTATATAATATAATAATACGTTTTCCTAGCCTATTAAATATATTTTAAATAAAATAGTTTTTAGTTTTATTATTAATAATATATTAAACCTAAAAAGCTAGGAGAATAATATTCTATTAAAAAAATTAATATATATTTAAACTTTAGATATAATTATTTATATTTAGATATATAATAAAGCGTATTATAATTATATTTATTACTCTTAATATCTCCGTAAAAAGAATTAGGTTTTATTATATTTATATAAAGATTATAATATTTCGGTAAATAAATTTATTAATTATAAATATAATTAATAGATAATTAAGTTATTTTAGGTTTTTAATTATATTAATAAACTCGTATACTATTATAATATTTCGGAAAATTAAAAGATTTATAATATATTTTTAATAATATAATTAGAGTAGTATTTATTATTAAATAAAAACTCTTTTAAATATCTACGACCTATTAATTTTAAAGTAATAAAAATCGAGCGAGATAATTTAGAGTTAGAATAAGAACTAGAATATATTCTTAATAACCGCGTTATTAAAAAAAGAAAAGATTATACTACCGAATATCTTTTATCTTAAAAAGATTAGGGATTAATATAGGATTATTAAATAATTATTAAAAATATTTTCGTGAACGAATTTATTAAGAAATACGAATAATAAGTTAAATATTAAATTAAATTCTTCTTTTTAGGTCGATAATTTTAGAAGTTTAAATATTTTTCTCTTTTATATTATCGCTCTTTATCTACTTTTATTAAGAAATAATCGCTATATTAAATCTTTTTATCAAACTTTATTTAGAGTATAAATATTATAATAATTTTAAAGGGGTATTAAATCGAGAATTAATAAAATTATTTTTTAATAATTTTAAATTATTCGTTAATCGTACGTAGAGTTATATAGCCCGAATATTTTAATAATATATAATTTATATACTCTTTTATATAGATTTAAATATATACCCCTCGTTATTATTATTTTTTAATTAAATAGTATATTTATAAAAGAAAGAACTTCGGAGAATATAAGAATTATATAATTATTTAATCGAATCGGGACTAGCTCCGCGCTAAAATAAGTTTAATTCTAAGAATATTATTAAGCGACTTTCTTTAACTAGTTAAATTTGTACTAAAATTTTATTTTTCTAATATATATTTAAAAGCCCTAATCCTTTAATATTAATATTTTATTAAAATTATATATATATATTTTTATTTTATTAATATTATAGTTTTTATTATTAGTTATTTATATTATTTTTATATTTCCTTATCGCGATTTTAATAGTAAATCTTACGATTTTATATTAAATTTTAAAACTCTACGGGTTTACCTATAATCGGGCGATAATTTAAAATATATATTATTTACTTATTTACTTTTTATTATAAATATTATTTACGTTATTATCTACTATATTTTATATAAATATATTAACGAGAGTATTAAGTTTCTTTTTTTTAAAAGAGGCGATCTATTATAGGGTAGACTTTAATAAAAATATTATTATAAATTTCTATTAAAACCGCGGGCTAAACTCTATCGCTAACTTTATCGAGACTAAAGTAATACTAGGATTCTAATATATTAAAACCAAATCCTCTATAAAATAATTAATATTTTTTATATTATATATTATTATATTAATCTCTTATTAACTCTAATATAAATATTATTAAATTAAACCTCGGTACGTCTATAATAAACTAGCGCCTTGACTAGATTCTAGTATATTAGGGCCAAATCCTCTATAAATAATGAATATCTTTTATATTATTAAAATTTTACTATTAAAGTAACTATATTTTAATATATATAGTTTTATAACTCTCTATTAAATTATAATATCCTTATTGAATAATATATAATATATTCTATTTTTATTAATTTAATAATATTTACTTTTATTCGAGTATTTATATTTATTATATATTTAATAACTAGAAGTATTTTAAATTAAAATAACTTTAAAATCTAAAGTATTCGATAATTCTAATCTTGTTTTATACCGTTTAATAATGTTCGAAAATACTCGATAAATAGAATATTTAATATTTAGATTAATTAAAATAATAATTTTAATTTTATTCTAAAAGTCGTTAATAAAGCGCTCGAATAATTAAATTTCATTAATCGGATATTGAAGGAGTATTGTTAGGACTCTTCGTTTAATATTTTAATATAACGTCGATAGAACCTAGGTTAATACTCTTGGAGAATAGTATTAAAAATTAATAAATAATAATCTTCGTATAAGTAATTAAATATAATTAGATAAATTTAATAAATTTAATTAATAATTTAATGAATATTTATATTTAGAATTTATAATTAAAAGTTTTAAAGTAAGTTAAATACGAAGTTTTTATCTACTAGGAAAATATATTATTTATATAATAAAAGGAAATTATATTGAGAATAATATATTTACTTTATTTACCTAGTAAATATAATAAATAGTAAATAATTTACTTTATCTACTCTCTAATTATAATAAATAATCTTATTACTAATATTTATTCTACTCTCTTAACGGGTAATTTTAATACTATATAATATTCGTAATATTAAATTCTCTTCTCGAAACTTTTTATTATAGTTACTAGTACCTTAGTATAAGATAGTAGTTTATTCGTACCGATAGATAATTTAATTAATATATAATACACTAAGACTAAATCTTAATTACTATTTTATTTCGTTAATATTATAATTCTTACGTATTTTATTTCGTTAATACTACATTCTTATTATTTAGTAGTAACGGCGTAGTCGAATTCTATTTATAAATAAAAGGAGACCGGTTACTAGCTCTTAAAATACTAATTATAAAATACTAAATCCTCTATTAATATCTCGAAGATATAACTATTATCCGTACTATTATTCTCTTATATAAGTGGAATTATTTTATAGGATTATAAATTAATTATAATTCGTCCTCGTATTTATTATTAACTATAATATTAGTACTAACCCTTTAATCGTTAGTGTTCTACGACGACGAACGAAACGAGCCGCTTCGTTTTCGTCTTAACTTTTATATATAGTAACGGTATTTCTTTACGCTAGTTACGCCTACCCTAAATCCTAATAATCGAGTTATTATATTAAGTTTTTATAGTTATATAAATCGGTCTATAAACGCGCTTTATAAATTTAAAGGAATATTTATACCCTAGTAATAGAGAGTACTTTATATTTCGGCCGTAGACGTAGAGAACGATCTATACTAAATTAAAATATTACCGCCGTTTATACCGTATATTATTATTTTCGTTTATATAGAAAATTCTTATCTTTTCTTAAATATCTAGGTCTAACCGTAATTAATTATTAAGAAAATTAAATCGCGCCGGAATTACGGAGTTAAGAGCGGAGTTTACTTTTTTTATAATCTAAAATTTATATTTACTTAAAAGCGGAGAAACGGTATTTACTTTACTAAAAATTATAATAAAATTAATAGGTTTTCCCCGCGTTAAAGTAGGAACTCTAAAAATTTCTTTTTAATCCCTTACTTCTTACCTTTTACCTCGTTATTTCTAATTTACGTAATCGAGGTTTAAATCTTTAATACTATATAAATAAACTTTCGAACTATATACCGGTAAAAATTTTTTATAAATATATATAATTTATTTTATTTTCTCTACCTATAAGTTACGCGGAGGTAAAGAAGCCGTTTTTATTAAACCTTACTATCTCTCTAATATTTTAATTATTTATATTTTCGAAAAGATATTTCGAGTACTATAATAAGAATATTAATAAATTAATTTAAGAAGTAGTTCTTTTTATTATTAATTAATATAATCCCCTATTAGATATATTAAAAAGTAGCGAGTTATTCGTAAGAAAAAAACGTTCTACCTCTATTAATATTTAAAAAAAAGAAAGTTTTATAAAAGAAAATCTTTTTATATTTCCGATTTCCTAAATATACCCTCCTTTAATTACGGAAATATTAACGGCTTTCGTTAAAAGCGTTAAATATTATACCGATTCGGTATACTTTAATAATTAAAAAGAAAGAAACGAGGAGATTTTAAATCTTTAATTACTTTATTTTTAAAAAAGGGTTAAAGACCGGATTTTAATTACTTTTATTTATTCTCTTCTAACTATATCCTTTTCTTTAGTTTTTAATTTAATTAAATTTATAATTTAGTTAACTCCGAGAAAATCAATACTTTAATTCCTCCTATAAAAATTAATTTTTACTACGGATAATATTATACGAAGGATTCTTTTCAATTAAATTAAGAATATAATTAATAATAATAGGGGCTAGTATAGCTCCTTAAAATAAAACTAAAGAGGTTTTAATAACTTTAAAGGAAATTATTTTATTTTATTTAATTCTTAATCTTAATAGGAATAAGAAACCGTAGTTTAATTATAAATACCGCCTCCGTTAATAGGAATCGATTTAAACCTATATAATATTATAATCTAAATTATATAATTTATTATACTAGATATTATTAAAATTACTTTATAAAATTAAGGTTAAGTTTTTAGAGGGCCTCTAAAACCTATTAAACTATAAAAACTAATTAATAAAGACGGGTATATTTAATAAATATAATAATAGGCTAGGTATTTTTATACCGGCGAATTAGATTTCTTTTATCTAAATTATTTAAAGTTATAAAGCGCCGGTAATATCGTTCTTAACTCTAAAAAATTAATATTTAGAAAGATTTATACCTTTTATAATAAAGTTTAAGATTTCGCTATAATAAAAAGTAAAGATATAATAAAGAGGAATCTAAATAATTACTTCCGCGGTATTATTATAAATTAATAACTTAAAATTCTTTTCTAAAATAAAAAAGATATAATAATATAACTACTAAATAATTTATAGCGCTAAATTACTAGATTATAAAATTGTTTTAAAATTATAATATTTATAATTTTAGAAGAGTTTAGTCGCTAGTTATATATATCGAAGGATATAACCGAACGAAATAATTTATTTATTTATATCTAGAACGTAGTTAAATACGCTATTTAAACTAGTATTACCGAAAAGTTTATATAGGTTATATAGGTATAGAATTACCTCGATATTAATTTCTAGATTATTATCTCTCCTCTAACGAATAATACTTCGATTAAATAATTTATTAAATAACTTAAAAGTAAGAAAGAGATATAATATAAAATATAAATCTATAAAAATAAAAAAGGCTATAAGAATTATCGAAAGGAAATTAAGAAGTAAGAAAAGAATCGCGATATAAAAAAGGATAAATAATTACCTAGGGATAGATAGTCGCTATAATAATAAAATAAATATTATAATTTAATATTTTATCGGCCTTAATAGTAGTATCGATCTTTTTAATCTTAAGATTTTTAAATACTTTAAGGTCTTTAATTTTAAGATTTTTAAAAATAGAGACTATTTATTATAAAACCGAATCTTTATAATTCTTATTCTTTTTTATATTAATAGATAACTAGACCTTCTTTCTTTTATATTAACTCTTATATATATAATTAGTTAGTTTAATTTTAAAATCGGTAGACTATACCTTAAATATAATAATAATAATAATTATAATAAATTTAAAAACCTCCCCCGTAAGAATCTTTAAAAAACGCTCTATTATTAAAAGAAAACTATTTATAATTACCGCCGGAAACGCTTAGCTTAACTAAAATTTATTTATTAAAAATCGGGGCTACGGGAACTAAAGTTATAATAATTAAAATTATAAAAATTATAGGATATACTTATACTACCCGCCGAGACCGTATAATACTTTCGGTAATTAAATATAGATATAGCCTATTTACTTTAATAAACTATATAATAATCTTAATAACGAGAATACGGATTACGGTATCTTCTTTAGATTTATTAATAATTATTTCGGCTCTCCTAAAGCTCCGCCGATAAATTATTATAATTATTATATAAATACCGATAAAAGTTATTATAATACTAAGGAGAGTATTATAAACGAAGAATAAAGTATTAATAAAGATATTAATATTAGGTTCGTCTTAATTATATATTATATTTCTACGGGGAAAATAAATTAACGTCTTATTTATAAAAACTATAAATCTAACTTTTTATTAAAGAATCTTCTATATATATACCTAAAAGAAAGAAAATATATATACTCGATTAAAATCTAGAAGGTAATTAATCCTACTTTTATAAAATTTAAAAATACCGGGTTAAATATTACTCCGAAGATTTTAGTTTTAAAAATTATAATAATACCGAAGTCGATAACTCCTAAATCTTCTCCTTAATAAAAAGATAAATTAATAATCGAATCTACTACTCCGCCTTCACTAATTAACGGGATAATATTTCGTATATAATATTATTTTACCGGCTAAATAGGCCTTACTCTAAATACTATTCGAGAATTAAAATATTTTGATACTAGGTATCCGATAAATATAATCGATAGAGTATTTATTATATAACGAATCCCCGGTCTTTAGTTATAAATTTATAATAAAGTTATTACCTTAAAAAATATCGGCTCGAACCGTTATTTAATTATAAAATAAACTTTAATTATATTCTATATAAACGGAAAAACGAAGAATAATATAAAAATAATAATTAAAATTATTAAGGACTTCTATATTATTAATAATTTTAAAATTAATATATTTATCGGTATAAATATCTTAGGCTAAAAGAAGACCGTTATCGACCTCTTTAATAATTAAATAATTTTAGGTAATTATAAAGATATTACGATCCTTATTTAATCTATAACTAGGGATAATATAAGAATTCGATATATTATATCATTAAAGCGCCGCTAAATAGTTCTAGTACGAATTATATTAGCGGTAATAATCTCGTTAAAAGGGAAATTAAAATTACTAGACCGAGACTTCCTATTCGAATTATAGATAAAAGAAATCTATATTTACTTTATAGACTTAGTAATTAATTTTATTAATATTCGTAACGAAGGGAATACGCTTTTTATTATTCCTCGCCGTTAACGAATAAAATTAATTATAGAATATAAAGTAGAAGAAACGTACTTTATTAATTTAAATAATTATTCCTTTACGGCGAAAACTTATAAGGACGATATAATTATATTATATTTTATTAACCTTTATAATTTAAGGTTAATTTTAAGACCTAAGGTCGATTCTTCTATAAAAACGAAGTTATTAAATAAAATCATAATCTACGGTAATAACTCTAATATTATCGCGATTAAAGAGATTATAAAGTAATACCCTCGTATTTAGGAAAATATAAGAGATATAATTAATTTACCCGAATTTAAATAATTATCGATTCCGTTTATTACGGACTAGTAATTATTTAATACGAAATTTAATTATAAAGTTTATTTATTAAACCCCGATATAAAAGCTTTAATAAACGAGAAATTCGATAAAATATATTAATAAAAGAAAATATTATAATTTATCGAGCCTTTCTTATTCGCTTTCTTTATTTTTATTATATAACGGACGGTATATAAAGGCCCTAAAAGAACGCCGATACGGAAGGGTAAAATCGTAATCGATATTTATAATTTAAATAAAATTATTATTTTTAATAACTACCCTCTTCCGCTTTAAAGCGATATTATTTCGTTAATATAAAAGTATATTTATATAAATATT
>JAABUS010001173.1_pt1 | contig 59441 bp, 59 predicted proteins | sample 5560161 | NCBI WGS metagenome assembly JAABUS01 (sample SAMN10711885, study PRJNA513376) | rock metagenome | isolation source: Antarctica rocks | place: Antarctica: Victoria Land, Trio Nunatak nord | collected 2016-01-04
GGCAACGCCTTCGAATACCACGGGAGCGATCTCGGCATCACCGGTGACTGGAAGATCACCATGATCCTGCGCGAAGCCGGGAAGGATCAGATCGAAGGTTCGGTGGAGACAACCATCGGTTCGACCGCACCCAAGGTCGATGTGCCAGGAGCACCATGGCGGTTCAACACGACCGGTGGCGTCACCGGATTGCTTCTGATTCTGATTGGTTTCGGGTCGCTCACATTCGCCGGTTATGCTGGCCGGACACGGCTCCGCAAGGAGAGCGGAGGCCTTGGCGCCGCCGCGCTCGTACTCGGCATCCTGTTGCTGATGCAGGCGCGGGTCGACCCGATTCTTGCCGTCGCGGCAGGTGACGGAGCGGTGAATTCGAACGATATCGCCATGGTTGAACGTGGCAAGGGAGTGTACACCAGCAATTGCCTGTCGTGTCATGGCGCCGACCTTCGCGGTGACGGTCCTGCCGGTGCGGGGATGCAGCCGCCGCCAGCGAATTTCTCGCAGCCGCACACGATGGTTCATTCGGACGAGGACATGGTGTACTGGATCGAACAGGGCAAGCAGGGCACGGGCATGCCAGGATTCCAAAGTGTGCTCTCGGACCAGGATGTACGAGACGTGCTGGCATACATCAAGAATCAGCAGCAGAACCTCGGGAAGGCGGCATCGATTCCGAATCCGTCGAGCTGCACCATCCCACCTCGAACGATCGCCGATGTCGAGGCGTTGGTTGGGACCGCGGCCATCCAGCCACCCGTAGCGGCGGCCTCTTCGTCGGGTGCCAAACAGCCGCTCCAGCCGGCTTCCGAACCCGCGATCGATACCGAGACACAGAGCCAGGTCATCAAAACGGTCGAGGAGATGGTTGCCTGTACCAACGCAGTGGATACAATGCGTCGATTGGCACTCTTCAGCGACCCCAACCTGAAGGTGTCGTTCCCGCAGGGGGCGTATCACCATCGTTTGCTCAGATGGCGACGCGGAAGCCACAAGCACTTCCGCAGACCAGTTGGATGTCTCTGCTCGACGTGCAGGACATCACCAGGCTCAGCGATGGGCGCATCTCGGCGACGGTCATTCTCGATGATCCCGCCACACACATGCATCCGGTCACGATGCCGGGAGGAACGCCCGCCACCGGTGCTCCGGATGCAGGCGCCCAGAAAGCGACCGTCGTTTTCGTGCTGGTCGAAGGGCGCTGGCTGATCGATGAAATCCGCTGACCACAAACCGGAAACCGTACCGTCGTTGCTATTCCATGACGCCTCTGCTCCAATGTCCCGCGCATCCTGGCGTGGGACATTCCAGCTCCTTCCACAACGGTATGCGTCTCCCTGTGCCCCACCCCATCGTAGAAACCCGGGCACATCGTGGGAACGGCGGTTGAAAGGTGTACCCATTACCCCACAGTCACCCTGTTGGACTGATCCGCTGCTTCACTGCGGATTGCCGGCTCCATGTCAGCGGCTGCACCGTAAGCTGCATCGGGCCCTCCACCACAAAGCGGTTATTCAGAAGGTTGCTTCGGCTAGCGGAGCGCTTTCCTAGCCACCAGTCGGCGCAGGTGCATTACTCCGATAGACGAACAGTTCTGGTCGCCGTTTGTCACGACCGAGAAGGATGTCGGCATGACCATCCTGACTCGCCGCGAAGAGCGTCACGAAGCCGTTGGTTGTAGTTCCCACAGGCGTGTAGATATTCACGAGGAGATACCGTTGGCCGTCGACGGTCAGGTCGGGGTTCATCTCGGCCTGGCCTGCGGCCTTCACCATTGCCTCCGATGGCTGCGCGGACTCTTCCTGTAGCTGGTATTCGCCGATCACCTCACCCACCACCGTATTGTGGACATTGACGGCGTAGAACGTGGCCGGTGTCGCTTCCTTGAGATCGGCGACAAAGAGAATGACAGTCGTGCTGGCGTGGATGGCCGGCTGCCAGATCTGTTGCAGCTGGTACTGCTCGTCCGGCTGGTCGCCGGAGCTGATCAGGTCTGGGCGACCCGTGACCTCGATCTGCACCTGGAAGGTAACAGCTGCCTCGAAACGATACAGTTGCTGGCTTGCTCCTTGTCCGGTGGCGCGCAGGTAGATGACCTGTGAACGATCCGCCTGATCGGTACTGACGGCCTCGAACGGTCCAATGCATCCGATGCGAGTCAAGGTGCCGCCTGCATCGAGCGTGTCGATCCGCACAAAGGAATAGGCGATACCGTTCTGCTGAATCCGATTCGGCAGATGCGTCGGGAGACCACGTGCGTCAATCGCTCCTGCTTCACCGGTACATAGGTTCGTTGGCACGGCGGTCGATGCGGCTGGAGGCGGCACGTTTGGCAGCAGCGTGGACACGACGGCCGGTGGCTGGAGCTGCGCGGTCGGGATCGGTTGCGCCTGAACGGCGGCAGGGAGCAATGAAGCGTCGACATACTGGCCCACCACCTGTCCTCCCGGCACGACGGCGTAGAGTCGAGGTGGCACTCCCTGAACGTTCGAATCGGCATAGATCGTGACCTGAACATTCTGAACGACGATCACCTGTACCTGAACCAGTGTCTGGATATCGACGTTGACGTCGACCTCATTGAAAACATACGTGGAACCGGGCACGTTCACCACCGCAGGCAGGCTTGGCGGCGGTGCCGGCCGCGTGCTGGCGACCGGCAGGTAGAGCCCTGTCACATCCCTGCCGGCCTTGACGCAATACAGCTGGGGCGCGACTCCCGCGACCTTCTGTGCCGCATAGACCGTCACGTCACCCCCCTGATCCTGGATCACGCTGACCTGGACGAGTGTCTGAATGTCCACATCGACGGCAACCTGGCTGAACACGTAACTGGTGTGCTCGACTTCGACCCGTGAGGGAAGTCCTGCCTCCTCCGCCATCTGGGAGGTCCCCACCGGCGCTGCTGACGGGCTTGCCTGATCGGACCGTATGGTGGCCGTAGCCGTAGCAGTTGCAGCAGTTGTCGTTGGGAGCACCGGTGCTGGTGCGGCGGAAGATGTAGCAGCAGGAGCGGTCGCCTGCGGCACATCTGTCGCTGTTGGAGCCTCGGTCGGCACACCCGTCACTGTCGGGGCCTCGGTCGGCACACCCGTCGCTGTCGGGGCCTCGGTCGGCACACCCGTCGCTGTCGGAGCTTCCGTTGGGACGTCGGTCGGAGCTTCCGTCGCTGTCGGAACTTCCGTTGGGACGTCGGTCGGAGCGGAGGCTTCCGTCGGCACAGCAGTCGCTGACTGGGTCTCGATCAGCGGCACTGTGGGACTTGCCTCATTCGCGGGAGAGGCTGCAACTCCTGGAGATGCGGGTGGGCTGGCTGATGCGTCCGGTGACGTGGGTGGGCTGGCCGGTTCTGGTGTACCACCTTCTCCCTGGAACGAAAAGAGATGCGTGCCGGCAAGGGCATAGAGTTGCGTCCCGCTCCCGCCCGTCGCATCCGGACCGGTATACGTCGGGAACGGACCGGCACAGCCAACCTTGGTCAGCGTATTCACGTCCACCTGGTTGCTCACATCCGCGGTGAATGTGGATTCACGTCCTCCGAATGCGAGTGAGTCCGTTAACTCCGCCGGTCGTCCATCACTATCTAATATCAGGAACCGCAGCAGACCATTCGGATCTGCGACGAACAACTCGGGATATGGCTGAGTGGCACTGGGGTCGGCGTAGACGGGCTGGCCATTGCTGTTGGCCACCTCCAGGAGCAGATCGGCGGTGAGATCCGGCTCGTAGCCCGCAAACGCGTATGAGGTTCCTCCCGCGTCCAGCTGCCCAATTGCGGCCGCTTCTGCGGGACATGCTGCAGCAGGATCATCGGAATGTTCCGGCAGATACCGGCCCAGTTCGTCACTACTCCGGTTCGGCACCGAGACATAAATCATCCCGAAGGGTTCCTGCTGCTCACGTGCAAAGACGAGCAGACTCTGACCTTGGGCGATCTGGTTCAGATCCTGCGGGCTGAGCGGCACAATTCGGTCAAAAAGATACTGTGCCGTCCCGATCACAATCTCTTGGGGATAGTCGGGTTGCTGAATATTGTTACCCAGGTTGGCGCTGACCTGAACAGCCGGGCCGCCACTGGCGTTTCCGGACGACGGCGTCGCCTGCGAGTTCTCGATCGGCGGACCACTGGACTGAGCCCAGGCATGGGCGGCTCCAATCGACGCGATCAGGCTGAGCGCCAGAGCCAAAACCATGACCACATTGAGCGACTGCTTACGCATGAACCTGCCCCCTCGTTATCGACTCGAGCCGCCCCGGCATCCGACAACTCAACTAGCCTGTCCGGTCCGAACCCATGTTTCCGGCACGCATTGCCTCGCGAAGCCACGTCGTTTCCAATCTCATTCCGATTGCCCGATATACGCACGATTCGGGCCCCCGGCAGAACCTGATTGTTCCTGCTGGCTCGGCTGTTGGCATGGCTGTTGGCACGGCATGTATTTTGCTTCTTAACGTCTTTGAGCAGATTAAACCTAGTGTGCATTGGTGTGGACAAGTGGAGGTGCGAGAGCGCCGTCATGAGAGGAAGAGGCAGATGGGGGTACGACCGCGCGCTCATACCTGGTTTGTTCAGGTAATCGTCTTCGGGCTGTTGTTGTCGATGGTGGGCACGGGTATCGCGTTCCGAACCCCCCAACCGGTTGCCGCCCAGACTCCGGCGGGAACACAGGTCAATGTCGAATTGATCCTTGACTCCTCGGGTTCCATGGCGGAACAAACCAACACGGGCGAATCACGGATTGATGCAGCCAAGAAAGTCCTGAACCAGGTCATTGAGGCCATCCCCCAGGATCGGCCGGAAATCAACGTTGGCTTCCGTGTATTTGGTCACAAGGGAAATAATACGGACGCAGGCAAGGCCGAAAGCTGCAAGTCCTCCGACCTGACGGTGCCGATCAAGGGGGTCGACAAGGGAGCGCTGGGCAAGCAGGTCGCAAACTACGCCCCAGTCGGCTGGACTCCAATTGGCCTCTCGTTGCAGAAGGCGGGCGCGGATTTCCCCGCAGCCTCGCCAACGGTGACCAACGCGATCATCCTGGTTACGGACGGCCTGGAGACCTGTGGAAGCGATCCGTGTGCGCTTGCCACCGCCCTCAAGCAAAGCAAGGCCGGGGTTACCGCCTATGTCGTGGGCCTTGGGTTGGACCAGGAAGAACTCCGGATAACGAGTTGCATCGCGCAAAATACCGGCGGCCAGATTCTGGGTGCCCAGAATGCCGGAGAACTTTCCGCGGCACTCTTCACCTTCCTCGAAAAACTTCAGGTGGTAAAGACGACGGGCTTCCTTGAAATCGAATCCATCGGCGGATTATTCCCCCTTGCCACCGTCAACTGCAAGGGTCAGGGTGCGACGGACAGTAACCCGAACGGCGGAAAAGCGTTCACCGTTACCTTTACCCAGAAATCCAACAAGGTGGAGACGCCGGTAGGCGTGTGCGATCTCTCCTGGACGAACCCAAGTGGCAAGGTGACCGCGATTCGGGTCAATATCGAAGCCGATCGCACGACCTTTGTTCGTGGCTCATTGATCAAGTTCCCGCAGGGCGCAGGCGAGATCTACGTGCTCAAGGCGCAGGACGGGACCGTGATCTGGCAAGACCAGATCGAGGAGGGAGATTATGTCTGGGTGCTGCCCGGCATCTATACATGCGATCTGCTCGAGTTGGTCGGAGATCCAATCCTGATCTCCTTCACGGTCCAGACGTTGCCCGGCTCTGCCACTCGGGTCGAGATTTTCACCGCTCCATAACGTTGATGATCTGCCGGGCTCGAATGACAGGAATATCTCCTGCGGTTCAAGCCCGGCGCCAAGGGTGCCGCTCCGAAATGGGCGCAACTTCTGATAGGTGCAGTGGATGGAGAAGGCAGACGCTCGATTCTCCCGGAATGGTCCCTCGCGTTGCTACGGTGCCGCTGCCCGGTGCCGCTACCCGGATGACGGGAGAGAACGCGGTCGGCAGGATGTTCGGTTGCCGGTGCGCGTTCCCAGTGAATCAGGCAGGCAGGCACGATAGAGCGTCAGGTATTTTTCGATTTGGACTTCCTGGTGCTTTTCCTGCTTTTGGCTTCGTCGTCGTCACCGATGGCATCTTCAGGAACGTCTGGGCTTAAGGATCCTCCGCTTCCCTTTCGGGATTTGGACGCCCTGGCGCCGACAGATACCTTGCTTCTCGCACGGTCAGGCTTTGGCATGGTATTCAGACGTTCGGACACGCGGCCGCCCACCCGAATCAGGATACGGTCAGGATCGTCCTTTGCGGGAGAGGGTGGAAAGTCGATGATCGCGCCATCCATCGGTCCGCCGACGACCTGAAAATCGTGGGTTCGTGTGGATTCGATTGCTTCCAGCGAGAGCGGCGCGCCGACAGAGAAGGGGCCGTCCTCTTTCTCCTCGCCGGTTTCGGAATCGATCTCGAAGGATCGAAGCCGAAGACGCTCGCCTTCTCGCGTAACGTCCATGCGGATGTTCTGCCGCCCATACAAGCCTGCCAGACGATCGAGTTCCGCGTCCGGGAGGGTGATCGCGGCGGGTTTTGGCATCGTGAAACCAAGGTAATGCTGAAGCGCCCATTCGTGGATGGAATCGTAGGCCGATGTGCCGCTGTCACCGTTCGCGAGGAGTGCAATCGCGAAACCGCGGTCGGGAGCGAACCTGAGCATCGCCCGGAATCCCATGGTCGAACCGCCATGCTGAACGATTTTCAGATCAGGGTATTCGGTGATGTACCATCCCTGACCAAAGCTGCAGTTCTGATCCCAGGAGCTGATGTACGGAGTCTGCATCAGTTCGGCAGACTCCTGCGATATGATGCGGGCGCCATCGAGTTCGCCACCCGCGATGTGCATCTGCGCGAAGCGGATCAGATCTCCGGCGGTCGCGATGATCCCTCCCGGGGCGTTGATGTGACGGGGAAATGAATACGGACGGGCGATAGCCGGACCTTCTTCCCGCTTTCTCAGATAATGTCCCACGGCATGAGGATACGTAATTGCGTTCTCGGCAAAATAGACGGTGCTGTCCAGCTGAAGCGGCTTGAAGAGTCGTTCCTCGACCACTTGCTCGAAGGGCTGTCCGGTCACGCGCTCGATCACAAGCCCGGCGAGCGTATAGCCGTTGTTGTTGTAGGAGAAGAGTTCACCGAGAGCAAACCATTGCTTCAGCGAACCGAACTCAGCGACTGCCGTCGCGTTCGCCTCGTCCCCCCGTCCGAAATCGGTGAACGTGTCGCCTTCGAATCCTCCCGAGTGTGAGAAGACATGACGCAACGTGATCCCGGCGCGCGTGCCGGGATCAGCGAGCGGAAGCTCTGGCACATAGGTGATGATCGGCTCGTCCAGATCGAGCTTTCCTTCGTCCACGAGTTGCATGGCAACGGTGGCGGTAAAGACCTTCGAGATCGACCCGATCTGAAAGATCGTCGCCGGTGTGACCGGCTGGCGCGTGGCAATGCTGGTGATACCGGTCCCCACTGATTCGACCTTGCCGTCGTGAAGGACCGCGACGCTCATTCCCGGGACGTTCCAGCGCGATGCCTCGCCCTGCACGGCGGCTTCGAGCGACGCGTACGTCGGCCGGGCCAGCGGCCAGGCTGGAGCGTCGGCGATTCCGGGATCAGATGTGGGTGTGCGTGCCATAGGTAAGCTGCTCCTGTGGGAAAGGTGCGCGGCAACTTTCCTCGTCATTCAAACATCTGTGCCGGGTGTCTACTTCTTCGATTTACCCGACCGTTTGCCGGATTTCTTGCCGTTCTTCGCCTTGCCATCGGGGATCGCTTCGCCGTCATTCGCGCCGAACCGCTCGGCGAGCCTGCCACCGATCCTGACCAGCAGGCGATCCGGATGGTCCTGGGTCGGCAAATCCGGAAAATCGACAACCATTCCCAATGCCTGTCCTTCTGGCACCCGAAAGCGGTTGGCTTTGGATGGCTTGATCGGAACCAGCGAGAACGCCAGACCATCTTCTTCCTCACCAGTCTTTTCACTGATGTCGATCGATGTGACCTGAAGTTGATCACCCTCGCGCGTGATCGTGATGCGGGTATCGTGTCGCGAGAAGATCCCCGTAAAACTGTCGAGTTCCTTCTTCGAGCGGGTGGTGGCGTCCGGTTTGGGCCGTGCAACACCGAGATAGTGATCGAACGCCCACTCCTCGAGATCCTGCATCGCCGACGAACCGCTATCGGCGTTGGTCAGGGTGGCGATCGCGAATCCCTTCTCCGGGATCGTGGTCAGATGGGCGCGGAACCCCATCGTCGCCCCACCGTGCTCGACGGTCTTGAAGTCCGGGTAGTCCCAGATGCACCATCCCTGACCGTAGGTGCGATATTCGGCGCCGGCATCGATATAGGGAGTACGCATCAGCCGGGCGGATTCGGCGGAAAGAATCCGCTCGCCATCGAGCTCGCCGTCGTTGATATGCATCTGTGCGAACCGGATCAGATGCTCTGCGGTCGCCACGATGTTGCCGCACAAATTGACCTGTCGCGGAAAGGAATACGGCCGCGCGATCTCGAAGCCCTTCTCCCGATCGCGCAAGTAGTGACCGATCGCGTGCGGCCAGGTAATCGCATCTTCTGCGAAGTAGGTTGCACTTTCCAGCTTGAGTGGATCGAACAGCCGCTTCTGGACGACGTCCTCGGCGACCTCACCCGTGATTCGCTCGATCACGAGCGCAACCAGATAGAAGGCCACATTGCAATAAGAGAACAGTTCTCCTGGCTGAAACCACTGCTTGAGGGTATCCATCGCCAGCATCGACAATGTCGTCGCGTTGTCACCGCGACCATAATCGAGGAAACGGTCGCCCTCGAAGCCGCCGCTGTGAGACAGGAGGTGGCGCATCGTGAGATTCGCTCGCGCCTCGGCATCAGCGAGTGGCAACTCGGGCACATACCTCGTGATTGGCACGTCGAGATCGAGCAATCCCTCGTCGACGAGCTGCATGGCCACGGTCGTGGCAAAGACCTTGGAGATCGATCCGATCTGCGAGATCGTATCCGTCGTCATTGGCTGCCGAGTGACGATACTCGTGACGCCGGTCGCATATTTCTCGATGACCCCATCATGCAGGACGGCAACCGAGACGCCTGGCACGTTCCAGCGCGCGGCCTCACCCTGCGCGGCGGCTTCCAGCGAGGCGTACGTTGGCCGCGCCAAGGGCCAGGCAGCAATCCCGTCCACCGCTCCGGACTTCGCCGCACCGAACCCATCTCCGCTCGCTGCACGTGTGGATGAAGAAGAGGAAACGTCGGTTCCCATGTGAATGCCTACTCCTGCTGACACGCTGTGCCCGAAACTGAAAGCGAAGGTTGCTCATGACGACCGCTGGCGCACGTGCGTTGCAGCGGCACGAGAGCCACGCAGTCGCCATGATCCAAACAGACTGACGGACTCCTGCGAATGGTCACTGCCACCAGAGCATGTGTGCGTCATCATATCCTCGCTGCGCCCCATGTGCTCATCTTCGACTGCCAGTCGTTGACAATCCGTTTTGGTAGTGTACACTCACAACTATATCAGGAACCCCACGGACGTTCGCTACTCATGGTGCACTCCGCCGACAGAGGATACACCCACGTGAATACATCATCGGCAACAAACGGGCAGCCGCCGGCCAAAAGGAAGACCGCCGACGAACGGCGGGAGGACGTGATCGCGGTAGCAATCGTCGAGTTTGCCACGTTTGGCTATCACGGTGGCTCGACCGAGCGGATCGCGGTGGATGCGGGCATTTCCCAGCCGTATGTCCTGCGCCTGTTCGGGACCAAGAAAGCGATCTTCCTGGCTGCCTTCCATCGGGTCTGCGCGAACATCCTGTCGACGTGGATGACCGCCAACGCGCGCCTCGACGAAGAGAACCGGCCGCAGCCGCCTACTCCGGCGGACCGCCTGTTTGCAATGGGAGAATCGTTTCTCGGCCTCGTGGAGGACGTCAACGACCTTCGTCTCGTGCTGCAGGCATTCGGTTCGGCGGAGGACGAGGACATTCGGATCGCGGCCCACGCCGGGCTCAAGGAGATGTTCGACTGGGTGTGGCACACCACCGGGGCGGGAATCAACGACGTGCGACAGCACTTCGCCTACGGCATGATGCTGATGGTCGCCGCCTCGATCCGGGCGGGTGATAAGTTCATGACCGAACCGTGGGCACGCGCGTTCCTGATGGTGCCCCTGGAGGAAGATGGGAGCGTCAGCACGCGTTTGCTCGGTCAACTCCCGCCATATCAACTGGTGAAGATCGCTCACTGACCGCGCACCGTTTGACCCCTGCCTGGTGAATTCCAATGTGAGTCTTGATCGCAATATGGTTGTGATCACTCACTGTTCATTCGAAGGAATTGGATCGTGGTTCGTACGCCTTGTGTCTGTTGCAGCCTTTCATATGATCGTCCCCGAGACAGGCGTTTTCTCGGGGGAATCGTCGATCGCCGGCATGAGTGCTCGCAACCATCGTCCATGGGTTCAGATCCGCTTTGCTACGCTCTCCAGAACCGCCTGAGCCGACGGAGCCCGCTGAAACCGGTATTCTCCGCGCACCGGCGTGCCCCCCTCCGTATCTCCTTGAACGATAGAAGTGCGCAGGCTGAGCAATCATCCACACTGTCGACCTGAACGTGCATGCATTCACCCTGCCCGCGGCCCGGATTCTCCAAGGAGCCATGTCGTGACAACACCTGACACGCTCGGAAACCCCCTCCCGCACCACCCTCCAGTGACCGAGAGGGCGGACCACAGAACCTCCTGGCTGCCGTCTCGTGGGTCCTGCTCGTTGCCGTCGGCTTTGGTGGCTATTCTCTGCTCCGCATGCTCTCCGGCGGCGACCATCTCTCTCCGTTCCAGGAACAGTTCTTTCGCGCCGGTCACGCGCATGCCGGCGTCCTGACTGTCGTTGGCCTCCTTTACAGCCATTCCCTGGGACACACCAACCTTTCCTACCGTGCCCAGGTCCGGGCATGGATCGTCTACGCGCTCGGTGTGGCGGGAGTTTCCGGTGGATTCTTCCTGCACATGGCAATCGGCACAGAAGGACACGGCTCAGCAGGGACAGCGCTGACCGGAATCGGAGCACTGATCCTCTGCGGGGCTGTGTTTTTCCTCACCTGGCAACTCTTCAAGGCACGAAACGTTTTCCAGATTCAACCCACAAGGAACGAACAATGACTGAGCAGATGACATCCAACGGTCCACAAGCCGGACGCTTTCGCGCCGATTTCCCAGCGGGGACGGTCGTCTTCCTGATCGGCATGCGTATCAACCAGGCCTGGAACGTTCCAAAGTGGGGTCCAGTCGCCGCGGCGATGGGCCCGATGCTGGTCGAACTGGGAAAGAATCCGGAACTCGGCATGTTGGGAGCCACCTCGTGGCTGGGATGGCGATCGGTGATGGTCCAGCAATACTGGGCGAGCATCGAACAGTTGATGGCCTACGCCACGTCGAGGGATGCCGCGCATCTGCCCGCATGGAAGCGGTTCAACTCCCGCGTTGGGCACGAGAACCCCTCCGTCGGAATCTGGCACGAAGCCTATGTGGTCGATCCGGAGACATCGCATATCGTCTACGTCAACATGCCGCCATTTGGCATGGCCAGGGCAACCTTCAATCGTCCCGCCCACAGCATGGGTCAGCAGCCGATTCACCGTCGCGGTGCACCGACCGACAACGGTGTCGCCATGTCAGAATGAATCCATCATTTGCCACTCGGGATGTCGATCTGATCGGGGCACAGCAGGACCATGGCAACAGCAATAAGCTCATCATCAGACAGGACCAGCGACGAAACCGGGGAGATCATTCGCGGGAGATTCGTCGCGACTCCGCCACCGGGAACGGTCGTCTTCTTGTTCGGGATGCGCATCAACCGCTGGAGTCAGGTGCGGCATTGGTTGCCGCTGTGGCGCTCCTTGCATCGAATGATCCGCGAGCAGCGAGCCCGGCCCCAATCCGGTCTGCTCTTGTCGACCACGTCGCGGAAGGGACGCGAGATCACGGTCCTGCAGTACTGGAGCAGCATGGAAACGCTGATGGCGTACGCGCAGGACACCTCGTTCGGGCACGCCAGAAGCTGGAAAACGTTCAATCACGGGATCGGTGATTCGGGCATGGTCGGCATCTGGCACGAGGCGTACGCGATCGACCCCGAGTCACCGGGACGGATGCACACCATCTATCGGGACGTCCCGGAACGCGGTCTGGCAGCCGCCACCGAGCGTGCTGATGCCGAGCACGCCGCTATCCATCGCATTGTCCATGAACGATCGTAAGTGCATGCGGTAAGCGGTATCGAGCCGTCACGTTCCTGTAACGTTCGAGCCGGATGTTGTCAGAGCGGATGACGCTGAAGCGCCATTCCATTCGATGCGCAGACCAGTGATCTGGACTTCCTCGTAGACTTTGCCGGTCGCAGCCCCGCATACCTTGAACGCGGCCTCGATCTCGCGGATGCCTTGGCCCGGATCGTTCGAACAACATCCGGGCGCTTACCGTCATTTCGGAAGCCTCATCGAGCAGCACTCCGCGCAGCTGCAGTGCAGCCTTTCGAGACCTCACGTGCTTGCACTGCCGCCAACGCCTACCTTCGTCATTTCAGCAGCGCGACGGGCAGCTGCGCCGGAGCCTGTCGAGAAATCTCTCCTGAGGTGGATTCTCCCGCCCGAGCTGTCTCAACCTATTCGGCGGAGGTTCCCCTCGCAGCGCGGACGAGCCCATTCGGCTTCGCTCGTTCGTGCTGCGAGGGCAGGCGTTCGGCAGAAAGGTCGATCTCATGACCGAACGATCACTCAGGCGACCACGCTTCCGCCAATCGTTATTGGAGGAGAGCTGAGAGGCTGCTTGATATCCGCGAATGTCCACCCCTCCCAGTGTCCTCCTGAATATATATATATTTATATAGATTCCCTAAAGCGCACTGCAGGAAAGGTGTCTCCAACGTTGAGAGATGATAAGGTCGTAAGCATGTGGCGAGCATGCGAGCAACTTCTTCCGCACGGCCTCTACTACACCCTTGCTCCGGCGCCGTGGCCAGCGCCGTTGCCAGCGCCGTTGCTGGAATGACAGGTAAAAAGGGCGCCCGCGGGGTGCGTCATAACCGGTCGATCAGCCTTGGTCTTATCATGGCAATCAGGATGATGGAGATGGGGCCACGACTGACAAACGCTGGCCAGGCCAAGCTGAGTCAAGGCGGATCACATCCTCCCGACCTCCCGACCTCCCGACCTTCCGGCGATCACCGCGCGATGTTGACCGCCAGCGGATTGAAATTCGTGCCTCGATCGAAGGCGTCCACCCCCTCGACCTGCTTCAGCTTGTTCACCACGAGATAGGTGACCGGGGTGAAGATTGTTTCATAGGCCGTTTTCAGGATCCAGTTGGTATAGATCATCGGCCACAAGATGCTGCTGCTCATCGTGCCGGCGAATGCGATCAGCACGAAGACGGTCGAATCGAGCCCTTCGGCAACGATCGTGGAGCCGATCGTTCGCGTCCAGAGGAACCGGCCGTCAGTCCATACCTTCATGCGCGCGAGGATGTAGGAGTTCATGAACTCGCCCACGATATAGGCGCAGGCCGAAGCGAAGAGGATTCGCGGGGCCGATCCGAAGATCCGATTGAAGGCCTCGCCTCCATCCCAACTGGGATCGGCAGGCATAACCATCGCCAGTTGGATTGTGCCGACGGCGATCAGGTTGCAGATGAAGCCCAGCCAGATGACCCGGCGAGCAGTTCCGTAGCCATACACCTCGGTCAGGATGTCGCCCACAATGTAGGCGATCGGGAATGTCAGTGTTCCCGCATCGGCGACCCACGGTCCGACATGCAAGATCTTGACTGCAAGGATGTTCGCCGTAATCAGGGATGTCACGTAGAGCGCGACGATCACGAGAAAATAGGGCGAGCCGACAACGACCACCGGCGCATGGCCCGGGCGCGGACGAGCGCCAGATGCATCCCGGTCGTGGGATACCGGCGGATCGGATGTGTAGGATGGGGCGGTCGGTATCTTGCTCATGGGGGTTCAACGACTCCGATAAGGTCGAGTGGGCGATAGACGGACGATTATAAGGATGAACGATACACCAGCACGAACGATGGAGGATACAGCCGGGTCGTTGGCCGGGTATCAAACGGTCATGCGTGCTTGCACGCGGTGCGTCGGGGCCGGCTATCTTGCCGTGGCGAACCCCATATTCCGGGGATATGCACGGCAGCGAGTGATGATCGTGGGCCAGGCGCCGGGAGCTCGTGCGCACGAACGCAACATCCCGTGGAGCGGTCCGTCCGGAGTCTTGCTGCGTGGCTGGATGGAGCAGGCCGGCTTCCCGGCGGAGGCATTCTTCGAGACGTGGTACCTGACGAGTCTGACCAAGTGCTTTCCGGGCAAGGCTCCAGGCAGCAATGGAGATCGGGCGCCATCAGCAGCCGAGATCCGGCTCTGCAACGATCATCTCGAGCGGGAACTTGCACTTGTCAGGCCAGAACTGATCGTCACGCTCGGTCGCCTGTCGGCGGTCGCGCTCATCCCGGGATCCCGCAAGCTCACGCTCGGCCAGCTCGTCGGCACGCTTCAGCAGGCGGCTCCCAAACACGGTGACGTCCCGATCGTGCCGCTGCCGCACCCGTCAGGAGTCTCCCGCTGGCGAAACGACCCGGCCAACCGCGCGCTTGTCGATCAGGGCCTTGTCCTGTTGAACAACGCGCGCAAACGCATGCGGCTGGACGAGCAGGAGGCGGATTGAGACCGGCAACCGCTTCCCCGAATCCGGGAGGTTGGGGAGGCAGGCGAAGTAGTTGGCGTATACCATCCAACGTACATGCGAGATGCTACACTGCGCGCCGTCATCGCGCATGGCAGGATGAAACGATCAGGTTCGCCCACATCTCACGACCCCAGGACGCGAAAGGACGACGCTCGTGCGCATGCTCTTCACCTTCGCGGGAGGGAATGGTCACTACCTGCCGCTCACGCCGATCGCATATGCCGCCAGGAAATCCGGTCACGTGATCACCTTCGCCGGCCAGACCGCAATGATGTCGACGGTTGAAGGGGCCGGATTCTCAGCGTTCGACACCGGCGGCTCGACGCTCCGCACCTCCCCCCAAATCGTGCCGTTGACGGTGCCAGACATCGAGCAGGAGGAGCAGGTGATCCGCAAGGGGTTCGCCTTGAGGACTGCCCGTGAGCGCGCATCGACACTTCTGCCCCTCTATGCCAGATGGAAACCCGATGTCATCGTCTGTGACGAGATGGATTTCGGCGCGATGATCGCCGCCGAACACCTCGCCATCCCGCATGCGACCGTGATCGTGCTTGCCGCGGGTGGATTCGCGCGTCCGGAATTGATCGCCGGTTCCCTGAATCAGGTCCGCGCCGAACATGCGCTGCCACCAGATCCGGATGCGACGATGCCAGGGCGGCATCTGATCCTCTCGCCGGTGCCACCGAGTTTTCGCGACCCGCACCATCCACTCCCGGTGACGGCACATGCCATTCGTCCACTCGTGCTGGAGGATGTTTCCGACCAGGCGATTCCGGACTGGATCACCGATCCGGACCGCCTGCCACTTGTCTATTTCACCTTGGGAACGATCTTCAATCTCGAGTCCGGCGATCTCTTCCAACGCGTGCTTGCGGGTCTCCGCAATCTTCCGATCGACCTTGTCGTGACGGTGGGTCGCGAACTCGATCCCGCCGTACTGGGTCCGCAACCAGCGCATGTTCGCATCGAACAGTTCGTGCCGCAGGCCATGCTGTTGCCCTACTGCGATCTGGTCATCTCGCATGGTGGCTCGGGCAGCGTGATCGGAGCACTCGCGTTCGGCGTGCCGCAGGTGCTGATTCCGATGGGCGCCGATCAGCTTCACAACGCTCAACGAGGTAAGGAACTCGGCTTCGCACGGATTCTCGATCCGATCACACTGACGCCGGACGATGTTCGTGAGACAGTCACGGCGATGCTTGCCAATGACTCCGCGCGCGATCGCGCCCATCAACTGCGTAACGAGATCTGCGCGTTGCCGGGATCAGCGTATGCGGTCGGGCTCCTCGAACAGCTCGTGCACGAATCACGGAAAGCGTCAGCCCCCGATCGAACCGTCCCACCTTCGGATTCGCCTGTTTCATTGCTGCCGTAAGCGCTGTCGTGACCGCTGTTGTGAGCGCACTCGCAGTCGAACGCGACCGCGCCGCGTACATCGACCTGGACGACATATGGCAGTCCATCGTCGCAGAACTCGGTCGAAACAGATGAGAGAACTTGTTTCACGGTGTCTGCGGAGGCTCCGGTCAGATGCCGACGTAGGCCGCAAGATGCTCGCCGGTAAGGGTGGAACGGGCGGCGACAAGGTTGGCAGGTGTACCCTCGAAGACGATTCAGCTGCCCGCAGTCTGGATCGCGTCTGGCTCTTGGTCGGCGCCGGGCGTGCCGCTGAAGGTTTCGAGAATCACACCGAGGTCGCGGTCGGTCGAGAGGTAGGCGAATTTGAAACCGCTGAACGAGCCGTCGAGGGGCAGCGCGTTTCCACGCTGGATTTGCTCCGCGACCACGTCGTCGAAGTTGGGCGTGGCGAGGGCGATGTGGTGGACACCTTCGCCCTTCTCGGCGAGGAAGCGCGCAAAGATGCCCAGCTCGTCGAGCGGCTGGATCAGCTCCCACATTACGTTGCCGACCATAGTGGCGCCGCGCGTGGAACCCTTGATGGGCTCACCGTCGTGGCGGAGGTCCGGTGCATTCTCGGGGGGTGACCTCGAAGACCTGCCACGGCCCGATCCCGTAGTCATCTACATACCTCCGCAGGGTGGCATCCAGGTCACGCACCACGATCCCGATTTGCATCGTCTCGGTGAAGACGGCGTCGCGGGTGGGTGTGTATCGCTTCTCGTCCTCGCTCATGGCGTTTCATCCTGGTGATCGGCGTGCGTTGTCACATGCTCGGCAAAGAGCGGAGGCTACGTGGCTGTCCAGTGCGATCTATCGAGAATTGTAGCAAGCAAGGAGAAGCGCACGCCCAGGCAGGTGAGGCATGCTGAATGGAATTCAGGTCGATTGCGTTTGCATGAACAAAGGAGCCAGGAGATGTCGCGATACCTGATCTCGTTCGATGATGGTGCGATGGATCATATACCTGCGGAGGATTGGGGTTCCGTTGGCGAGGTCTCGCACGCGGTGGTTCGGGAGGCCCAGGAAGCGGGGGCCTGGGTGTTCGGCGGTGGCGTGCTCCGGCAACAGGCGAGCATCGTAGCCACTGACGGTTTGGTCACCGACGGTCCAGTCCCGGAAACCAAGGCCGTCATCGGCGGATTCTCGATTATCGACGTGCGCTCCCGCGACGAGGCACTGACGTGGGCCGCCCGTATCGCCACCGCCTGCCGGTGTGCGCAGGAGGTGCGGGAAATCATGCCCGACCCGGATGTCTGATCGCACGAACGCTTCATCACGTTCCATACGACACCGATACTGAAGGCACCTTCATTTCACGAAAGACGATACCATGTCCAAGGTCCGCGTGCATAACTTCTCAATCTCGCTCGATGGCTTCGGCACTGGCGAAGGCCTTACCTTGGACGCCCCGTTCGGGCACGCCGGGAAGCGGCTCGGCGAGTGGATGTTCGCCACCAACTTCTGGCACTCGATAGTCGGCGAACCCGGTGGCGGCATGGGGATCGACGACGCCTTCGCGGTCCGGCACAGCGAGAACATCGGCGCCGAGATCATGGGCCGGGGCAAGTTCGGTCCGCCGCAGGGTGGCCCTTGGGAATGCGTCGGCACCGAGGAGGAGTGGCGCGGCTGGTGGGGGCCGAACCCGCCGTTCCACACGCCGGTGTTCGTGCTGACGCACCACCCACGCCCGTCGATCGAGATGGAGGGCGGGACCGTGTTCCACTTCGTCGATGCCACCCCCCAGGAGGCGCTCGACCTCGCCCGTGAGGCAGCCGGCGACCTCGACGTACGCGTTGGTGGGGGACCGGCGACGACCCGCGACTTCGTCGCCGCCGACCTCATCGACGTCCTCCACGTTGTACAGGTGCCCATCCTGCTCGGTCGCGGCGTTCGCTTATGGGATGGTCTGGAGGGTCTCGAACAGCGCTTCGAGATCAAGCTCCGTCTCGTCACCGAGCGGCGTCACGCACCTGACCTTCATGCGACGCTAGGCCGGCGCGCCTGAAACGCGTTGACCTGGGCAGACACAAGGTCTGCCGCTACCGGTTGGTCGGTGTGGTCCCCACGTACGTCGCGAGGTGCTCGCCGGTGAGGGTAGAGCGGGCGGCGACGAGGTCGGCGGGTGTACCCTCGAAGACGATCCGGCCGCCGTCGTGACCGGCACCGGGGCCGAGGTCGATGATCCAGTCGGCGTGCGCCATGACCGCCTGGTGGTGCGCGATGACGATGACCGATTTGCCGGAGTCGACGAGCCGGTCGAGCAGGCCGAGCAGCTGCTCGACATCGGCGAGGTGCAGGCCGGTGGTCGGCTCGTCGAGGACGTAGATGGCTCCCTTTTCGGCCATATGGGTGGCCAGCTTGAGCCGCTGCCGCTCGCCGCCGGATAGCGTAGTGAGCGGCTGGCCGAGGCTGAGGTAGCCGAGCCCGACGTCGGCGAGCCGGGACAGGATCGCGTGGGCCGCCGGGGTCTTCGCCGGGCTGGACCCGAAAAACTCCGTCGCCTCGGTCACCGACATCGCGAGTACCTCGCTGATGTCGCGGCCGCCGAAGTGGTATTCCAGCACCGATGCCTGAAACCGCTTCCCCTCGCACTCCTCGCAGGTGGTGGCGACGCCGGCCATCATCGCCAGGTCGACGTAGATGACGCCAGCGCCGTTGCAGGCGGGGCAGGCGCCCTCGGAGTTGGCGCTGAACAGCGCCTGCTTGACGCCGTTGGTCTTCGCGAACGCCTTTCGGATGGGGTCGAGCAGTCCGGTGTACGTCGCCGGGTTACTCCGTCGCGAGCCACGGATCGCGCCCTGACCGATCGACACCACACCCGCACCAGCAGGGATCGACCCATGCACGAGCGAGGTCTTGCCGGAGCCGGCGACGCCGGTGACGACGACAAGTACCCCGAGGGGGATGTCGACATCGACATCGCGCAGGTTGTGCGCCATCGCGCCACGGATCTCCAGCGTGCCGGTGGACTTTCGCACCGTCTCTTTGAGGGCGGCCCGGTCGTCGAAATGACGACCGGTGATGGTGCCGCTGGCCCGCAGCCCCTCGACAGTGCCCTCGAAGCAGACGGTGCCGCCGGCCGTACCGGCGCTGGGGCCGAGGTCGATGACGTGGTCGGCGATCGCGATCGTCTCCGGCTTGTGCTCCACGACGAGGACCGTGTTGCCCTTGTCCCGCAGCCGCAGCAGCAGGTCGTTCATCCGCTGGATGTCATGGGGATGCAGGCCCGTGGTGGGCTCGTCGAAAACGTAGGTGACGTCGGTGAGCGAGGAGCCGAGGTGGCGGATCATCTTGACGCGCTGCGCCTCACCGCCCGACAGCGTGCCCGATGGCCGGTCGAGCGAGAGGTATCCCAGCCCGATCTCCGCGATCGAGTCGAGGATCTGCTGCAGCGCGGAGAGCAGCGGCGCCACCGATGGCTCATCAAGGCCGCGGACCCATTGGGCCAGGTCGCTGATCTGCATCGCGCATGCATCGGCGATGGTGATTCCGTCGATCCGCGACGAGCGGGCCGCCTCGCTGAGCCGGGTGCCTCCACATTCGGGGCAGGCAGTGAACGTCACCGCCCGTTCCACGAACGCCCGGATGTGCGGCTGCATCGCGTCGACGTCCTTGGAAAGGAACGACTTCTGGATCTGTGGGATCAGGCCTTGATACGTCAGATTGATGTTGTCGACCTTGATCCTGGTCGGCTCCTTGTAGAGCAAGTCGTGGAGCTCTGACTTGCTGAACTTTCGGATCGGCTTGTCCGCGTCGAAAAAGCTCGACCCGCTGAAGATGCGGCCATACCAGCCGTCCATGCTGTAACCAGGGATTGTGAGCGCACCCTCGTTGAGCGACTTGGAGTCGTCGTACAGCTTGGTGAGGTCGAAATCCGTCACGCTGCCCATACCCTCGCAACGCGGGCACATGCCTCCGGTGATGGAGAAGCTCTGTCTCACCGCCTTCACCGGCTTGCTGGACCCACGCTCGACGGTGACCGCCCCGGCACCGTGGGCCGAGGCGACATTGAAGGAGAACGCCTGTGGCGAGCCGATGTGCGGCTGCCCGAGCCGACTGAAAATGATCCGTAGCATCGCGTTGGCATCGGTAGCGGTGCCAACGGTGGAGCGGGCGTTGGCAACCATCCGCTCCTGGTCGACGATGATCGCCGTTGTCAGTCCGTCGAGCACGTCGACGTCCGGCCGCGCCAGCGTCGGCATGAAGCCCTGCACGAAGGCACTGTAGGTCTCGTTGATCAGCCGCTGCGAGTCCGCGGCGATCGTGCCGAACACCAGCGAGCTCTTGCCCGAGCCGGAGACGCCGGTGAACACCGTCAGCCGGCGCTTCGGGATCTCGACGCTGACGTCCTTGAGGTTGTTCACGCGCGCGCCCTGCACGCGGATCAGTTCGTGGCTGTCGGCAACGTGCAGCACAGGCGACTGCGTATCCGTCCTCGTGACCATGCTCTTCGTATCTCCATCTGTTGGGCGGAGCCGCCTTCGCGATCTCCGTCGGCGTCGCCCTGGTTCGATCTAACCGGCTAACCAGCGTCGGGTAGTACGTTTGATTCTCTTTCGTCGGCGCGGTCGCGGCAACGGTCGTTGTCTACCCGATCGGCGGTGTCGGCCAGGGTCGCGCTCGGCGCAAGAAAGGGCATCCACGCAGCTTCGGCCCGTGGAGCTTCCGGGCCCCGGCCACGCGGCACTGCCGGTCGAGGCGTCAGACCAACCAGCGGCCGTCGCGCATCAGATCGCGGTCGAGCATCTCGTTCACCTCGCGCCAAGCCTGGACGCGGAGCGGCGAGATGCGGAACCAGCGGTAGTGGTTCGGCGTGGTCAGCGCACGCGGGTCGAAGCCGGTGCGCGCGGTGAACCGGTCTCCCCGCTCCTGCGGCAGCGCGTCGATCTCGAGGACCTCGACTTCACTCTCGATCGTGGACATGTCGCGGGTGTGGCCCAGCCCCATCCGAACGGCCCGGGTAGCAGCCAGGTTCCTGCCGGTTGGGCTGTCCGTCGGCGTGGCCATCACAGTCGAATGACAGCGGCACCAGATACGGCAGACTGTCCGCCGAGGCACTGGCCACCCAGACATCGATGTCGCTGGTGAGCCGGTGCTCGGTGTCGCGACGACGCTGAGCGCGGGAGCGAGGAGTCGGCAACTCATCGATCCTGAAGCAACCCGAGGACGTTGTCATCGGGGTCGGTGACGGTGGCCACCAGGCGGCCGCCACCGACGTCGTGCACGGGCTCCTTGACGATGGCACCGGCGGCAGTCACCTCGGCCAGCTTCGCCTCGATGTCCGGCACATGCCAGTAGGCCACCGGTGAGGTCATGCCCTGCGGTCCACCGCTCGGCACCAGCCCGATGTGCTGGCCCGCTGCCTCGAAGCCGACGTAGTAGGACTCGTCGGTCTGCGGCGGTACACCGAGCAGGGCGGCGTACACCGCCTTGGCTGTCGCCAGGTCGGAAACAGGATGCAGTACGGTCTTGATTCCTTGTGTGGAAGAGTCGCTCATGGTCACTCCTTAAAATCATGGGCCACATTGACCCGGTGCGAACGGTCGTATCACGACGAACGGCAAGTCGCGAAATCGACAGCCGGTGCCAGGACAGTCATCCAGCGCATCCCGCCGTATCCGACGGCATTGCCACCGGTGTTGCCCATGGCGTTGCCCACCTCGAAGCCGAGGGTGTCGCAATCGAGGGCCAGGGAGGCGTGCGCGTCGTTGCGCGGGAGGATACTCGTGTGGCGTGTTGCGCTCCTTGCGCTGATACTGCTCGTGACGTACGCGAACCGCCCGTCATCTATCTGACGGATCGTAAAGCAGGAATGTGACAGGTGCCGGATTCTCTCACAAGTGCAGCACGGTTCGAGACGCATCGCCCGCATCTGCGCGCCGTCGCGACACGGTTGCTGGGATCGACCGCCGAGGCGGAGGATGCAGTCCAGGAGGGGTGGCTTCGCCTCGCCCGCGCCGGTGAAGACGGAATCGAAAACCTCGGCGGGTGGCTGACGACGGTGGTCAGCCGAATCTGTCTCGATCACCTGCGAACACGCTCGACACGGGGTGAAGAGCCAGCCGAATCCGGGATGCCGGAAATCGGCGATGACGACCCGAATCCTGAGGATATGGCGATCCTCAGGGAGTCGACGGCCGAAGCACTGGCGGTCGTGATGGACACGCTGACGCCGATTGAGCGTGTCGCGTTCGTACTGCATGATGTCTTCGACGTCCCGTTCGAGGAGATCGCTGCGATCGTCGGCCGATCGCCGGTCGCGACGCGGCAGGTGGCGAGCCGCGCACGGCGGAGGGTGCGGGCTGCGACCGCCGCCACCGGACGAGATTCGAACCCGCAGCGCGACCCGCAACGCGAGATCGTCGCGGCATTTTTCGCCGCATCCCGGGAAGGGCGTCTCGACGCCCTGATCCAGCTGCTCGCCCCCGGCGTCGTGCTCCGGGCCGACGCCGCGACAGTGCGCATGGGGTCCGAGCCGGAAGTACTTGGCGCGCAGGCGGTTGCGGAGACCTTCTCCGGACGCGCCCGCGCCGCACGCCTCGCGAGAATAGATGGGCAGTACGGCGCGGTCTGGGCGCCAGGTGGCAAGCCACGCGTGGTGTTCCGGTTCGCGGTTGAGGGTGACACGATTGTTGCGATCGACCTGATCGCCGATCCGGATGCGATCGCCGCGCTGAACATCGCGACCCGCGACGTATAAAACGACAGAGGGTCGTGGCGCGGGACGCCACGCACACACGAACCGACGCGGCGACTGGATCCGGCACGGAGACCGACGCCTACGCACGCTTCTCGACAGGCGTGCGTAGAGCGCGACAACCGGCGAGAGGAGTGCTGAGCCAAGGAGTGCAGACCGGATCGAGACGGTGTTCCGCAACCGGCCACGACCGTGCGAGTCCCGCACCTTGCGCGGGTGCCTCACCCAGTGGCCAGAGCGAAGGCGCCGAGCCGCTCTTGCACCCCGAGACGCCACGCTCTCGTCGGCCGGCGAGATAGACGGTTCGGCAGATCGTCTCGTGCGAAACCTAGCGCGTGGGATCGGTGGGATGTTCTCGGCGAAGCCACGCGGCGATCTGCTCGGGAGCCCAGCCTTCCTCCAGTCGGCCCCGCACATCGGCAAGCAGCGCCGGGTTCGACGCGAGCCGGGACGGTTTGGGGTGACGCCCCGATCCCACGCAGCACGGTATGCGTCACGGCCACCGTTACGGCCGAGCAACGCCATGATCGCGCGCAGCGACAAGCCCGCAGCAATTCCATGGGAGAATTCCCCCCGCTCGGTCGTCGTCAGATGACGGTCGCTTCTGCGCCGCGGTGCCGGGCGAACGCCGCTGCCTCGTGCGAGGAACGCTCACACGAGGCAGCGGGTAGCAGCGTAGAGCACGGCCGATAAGCCTGCTCGACTCATCCCTCCGCCACCTGATCCTCAGCTCGTCCTCCTGCTCCGTTGTGAAACCCACGCACACCTCCACTCATCATCTTATCCAAAGGGTGGTGCGTTGATAGGTTGAGACCGCCTTTTTCCATTGTGGCAAGTCGCCGATGGTCACCCTCGGTGATGCCGGATTCGGCCCCACCCATCACTTCCCCGTTCGCGATGAGAATCCGTCTATCCATTCCAACCAAGCACTTCCTTTCCTGGCAACGACCGATGGCAACGACCGATGGCAACGACCGCTCCGCCATGACCATCTTCAGCACGAAGGGGTCTGCACGGTGGTGGTAACATCCTTCATGTCATGCGAAGCCATCCCCATGTCACCCGTCCATGCCATTTCCCAGAACGCGAGCTCGTAGCGACTGGCCGTGACAAATGCCTTCTCGACCCGGTCCAGCATCGACTGCGGCATTCCCCGGCACGCCTCGTCGGTCAGATCGCGACACCATGCCACGAGTTCCGCAAACTCCGGATCGGCATACGTTTCGATCCATCGCACATAGCGCGCATCCTGCGGCATGCCTCGGCGCATGAGTTCGATCCCTACCTCGCCATAGCCCCAGATACACGGGAGCAGTGCCCCGAGGAGCTCGGGATACTCCCCCGTCATGGCCGTGCGCAGCAGGAAATCGCAGTAGCCCTGCGTCGTCGGAGCCTTTGTCTCACGCTCCAGCTCTTCCAGGGTGATCGCGAATCCTTCCACATACGAGCGGTGGAGGTTCATCTCGCGGGTCAGGATTTCGTGAAGCAATCCGGCGAAGGACGTCATGCCAGCGAGGTCGGGTGCTCGTACGATGGCAGCCGCAAATAGACGCGCATAGTCGATCAGAAACAGATAGTCCTGTCGCAACCAGAAGGCGAACCGGCCGGGATCGAGCGTGCCGTCGCCGATTCCCCGGACAAGCGGATGGTCGTGTTGCGCCTGCCAGATGGGACCGGCCACGCGTCGCAGATGCGCACTGAACGACATCGATTTCTCCCTGCCCTTTCTCTTCCCTCTTCATGGACGACATCACCTAACGTCGCCGCGGCAAAGAGTCCAGTCCGCATTCGGCATCCTATCGCTCGCCGTCTTCGGTGACGAACCGTCGCCAAGGCAGCAACACGCGTTCCAACACCGTCACCAGCGAGAAAAGTCCGACCCCCATCAATGACAGCAACACGATCGCGGCGAAGACGCGAGCAGTCTGGAACTGGGCGGCCGACCGCTGCATCAAGTAGCCCAACCCCTCACTCGCCCCGACCAGTTCGCCAAAGACGGCGCCGATCACACTGAACGCGATCGCGATCCGGGCGCCGGTGAAAAGTGACGGCAGGGCCGCCGGAATCTTCACCAGCCGAAACCGCTGCCAACCGGTCGCACCCATCGAGTTCAGCATCGCCAGCGTTTCACGGTCGGCAACCCGCAGTCCGTCGACAGTATTGACCGCAATCGGGAAGAAGCAGACGAGCGCGGTGACCAGTATCTTGGGTGTAAGGCCGTAGCCGAACCAGATGAGCAGCAGCGGCGCCAATGCCACCATCGGCACGGTCTGACTGGCAATGATCAGCGGATAGATTGCGCGTTCAAGCACCCGGGAGGAATCGATCGCGATGCCGGCCAGAATGCCTGAAACAAGCGCGAGTCCAAAACCGAGCAGGACCTCGACCAGCGTGATCCGCGTGTGATGGAGCAGCAAGGCATGATCGGTCCGAAACGATTCGAAGATCGCCGAGGGTGGGGGCAGCATCCAGCGCGGCGTGTTTGCCAGACGAACTGCCACTTCCCAGACAAGCAGGAGAATCACCAGGATCAGCAGGGGTGGAAGCCAGCGAATAACGAGTGTTCGCAAACGCTTCACGGGACTCGTCCCACATCAAGAGCCAACAGGTCAGGAGCAGCATGATGCAGGAGTCCCAGGGCCCCCAGCAAGACCGCGCGATGGTCGAGAAACCGGGTGGAAGTAACGACATCGCGGCGGCGCGGTCGGGGCAGTTCGATCCGTTCGATGTGTTCGATCCGACCCGGACGGGCGGAGAGCACGACCACGCGATCTGCAAGGAAAATGGCCTCGTCGACGTCGTGGGTCACGAGCAGGACAGCGCGGCGTTCGCGCTCCCAGAGGTCGAGCAACCACGTTTGCAGCGCGACGCGGTTGAGCGCGTCGAGCGCACCGAACGGTTCGTCGAGCAGGAGCAATGGTCGATCGGCCAGCACGGTGCGGAGGAACGCAACACGTTGCCGCATCCCACCAGACAGTTGCGCCGGATAGGAATCCTCGAACCCGGCCAACCCGAACTCCGGAAAACGCTCGGCAGCGATCCGGCGAGCTTCCTTGTGGGGAACGCGGTGAATGTCAAGTGCGAGTGCAGCGTTTTCGACCGCGGTGCGCCACGGCAGCAACAGATCGCGCTGCCGCATGTAGGCGGTACGGCCAAGCCGGGACCTGAGCGGGGCAACCTCCCCGTCGAGTGCGACGTCGCCACCGGTTTGGGCAAAGAGCCCGGAGACGATGTCGAGCAGAGTGCTCTTGCCCGAACCGGACGGTCCGATCAGCGCGACGAACTCGCCGTCGTGGACGTCGAAACTGATGTCATCCAGCGCCTGCAGTGCGCGCCCGTGTTCGTTGTAACTGGAATCGAGGTGCCGAAGACCGAGTCGAACAGATGGCATGTGTGCATCGATTTCGACACGTGGAGGAGGAAAAACAGCGTTCATGAAAGCCTTCCTACGCCGGCATGACCCGGATCAGGTTCGGCGGTCGGCGACGGAACACGGTCGCGATCTCAGTCCGGCTCACCCGGACCCCCGCAGCTGGTTAACTGTCGCTCATGATGACACAGATGATCCCGAAAGACGCATCTCGATGCCGGAACTGCTCGGATGGCCGGTGATTCATCAGCCGCGTTCGACATCGGTATCTTGGGAGGAAAGGCAATTTTCTTAAGGTCACGCCGCACCATTCTCCCGCCTCTTGGTTCAATTATCACCATGTTCGTATTAATATTATCAATTCCATCACGATATCCTATCAATATGGGTATTGATCTTGGTAACTTTATCCGGTAGGATGGTGTTTGCGATATCGCCACGCAAACACCAGGCTCGACAAGGAGAACAAGCATCCGATTCGGGATAACGACAACTGCGTCGAACACCGGAGACTAAGCAATCGATGTGCGATCTCTACGGCATCTCTGAGGCGGAAAGGACTTCACAGGATTCACGCAATCTCTCCATAGAAATGTCAACACTTGGGGACAGGCTCGAAATCATGGATGCGGACGCGGACGTGAGAGGGATCGAAATGGATTCCAGGATGAGGTCGGTCGTAAGGAGAAACGAGGTGGGGTTCGAACAGCTGAACCACCAGGAACGTGAACCAGTCCCGCCACATCTGTGGTCCGGGAAACGAGGACGAACGGTGTCCTCACAGCAATCTATCCTGAAGGGAACGGGTGTTTCAGGGTCGAACGGCATATCAGTGCACGTCGGAGGCAATCTGATCCGGAACACCAGAGATTCCAACGGTCCCATCATCCCGCCAAACCAACGACTGATCACCCACGCTTTCGAAGCAGCTCGCACGTCGTGTCAACACTAGGAGAGAACCAGTATGGCAAGAAATCGTTCGGGCCAAGGATTGGCTATACGCGCAGAAGGCCTGCGCAAGACATTTGGAAAGACGGAGGCGCTCGCCGGAGTCGACTTGCAGGTCGAAGCTGGCACCGTGCTTGGACTCTTGGGGCCAAACGGCGCGGGCAAGACCACGGCGGTGCGCATCCTGACGACGCTGCTGACGCCGGACGGTGGTTCCGCCGAAGTCGCAGGTGTGGATGTCCTCAAGCATCCGGCCCAGGTGCGATCGCTGATCGGCTTGACCGGGCAATATGCCGCCGTCGACGAGATTCTGACCGGCAAGGAAAATCTGGTCATGTTCGGCCAGCTCTACCGCCTCACCCATAAATCGGCGGTAGCCAGGGCAGACGAATTGCTGGAGCGGTTCAATCTTACCGATGCCGGGGACCGCATGCTGAAGACCTACTCCGGAGGCATGCGGCGGCGACTGGATCTCGCCGCAAGTCTGATCGTCTCGCCACCTGTCCTATTTCTGGACGAGCCGACGACTGGCCTCGATCCAAGCAGCCGCAATGACATGTGGTCGGTAATCGAGGATCTGGTCAGCGATGGAACAACCGTACTGCTCACCACCCAGTATCTGGAAGAGGCCGATCGCCTCGCCGATCAAATCGTGGTGGTCGATCATGGCCGGGTGATCGCCGAAGGCACATCGGACGAACTCAAGGCACAACTCGGTGGTGAGCGACTGGCGATCAGCATTCCCGCTGGCAGTGACCTCGGTCTGGCCGAACGAACCCTGCTGTCGATCGCCGGTGCCGAGGGAAAACAGGATGGCGGCGTGCAGATCGACACCGATGCACATCTGCTGACCGTGCCGTTTTCGGCCGGGGCGAAGGGGTTGCCGGAAGCCGTCCGAAAGCTCGATGATGCCGGCGTGGAACTGACCGATCTCAGCCTGCGACGTCCAACGCTCGACGATGTCTTCCTGACGCTGACCGGGCATGGTGCCGAGGCCGAGCAAAATGCCATCATTGGCAATAACATGAAGGAGCGTGCCACATGAGTGAACAGACGTTGACTATCCCCACAGCAACTGTGCCAACGCGCCGGGCGTCCAATCTCGATCTGGAGATGGTCCGCCGCAACAAGCTCGCGAGTGTAATCGCCGATTCGCTGGTGCTTGCCAAGCGCCATCTGCAAAGAATTCCACGGCAGCTCGACTGGCTGGTCGGTGTCACGATCATGCCCATCATGTTCCTCCTGCTCTTTCGCTATATCTTCGCTGACACCGTCCAGGCAACACTGCCGGGAGGCGTCAACGCAGTCAACTATCTGGTCGCCGGCATTATCGTTCAGGGTCTCGTGTTCGGGGGTATGAACACCGGGCTCGGCCTGGCCACGGACTCCAAGGAGGGCCTGATGGACCGGTTCGCCTCGCTGCCGATGACGCGCTCGGCGGTGGTGCTTGGACGCATCCTGGCCGACATGGGGATCGCGATCTTCACCACCACGATTACAATCCTCGTTGGCTTGCTGGTCGGCTTCCGGCCGACGACGGATCCCCTCGACTGGATCGCGGCGATTGGGCTCATGCTGCTGATGGCGTTCGTTCTGGCTTGGCTCGGCGCCATTATCGGGCTGGCGCTGAAGACGGTGGAAGCGGTGAACTCGATCGGCTTCACCTTCATCTTTCCGTTCACCTTCCTCAGCAGCACGTTCATCAACCCGGATTTTCTGCCAGGTTGGCTGCAGGGATTCGCCAAGAACCAGCCGTTCACCTTATTGCTGGACGCCACGAGGGGCCTCCTGACCGGATACCCGGCGGTGGGTAACAGTGCCTGGATGGTGACGATCTACCTGCTTCTCGCCCTCGTGGTGCTGGTGCCGGTGGCCCTTTGGATGTACGAGCGGCGGATCGCCTCGTAAGTCACGAACCGATCATGTCCGTGATCTCCGAAAAGCGTCGCACCCGCCGTCACCTCGACCCTCTACCCGTCATTTCGACCGAAGTGGAGAAATCTCTCCAGGACAAGCGGTCTTCGCGGAGAGATTTCTCCACTTCGGTCCGACGCGCAACTCGATGAAGCGTCACAAAGGGGAGCGCCGACCGTACAGGATGACGAACAGGGGGGAACGGAGCCGCTTCCAAATTATGAGCGAACGATCGTCGGGACCTCGTCCAACGAAGTGACCATGTAATCGGCCACGGGATCGCTAGCCGCTGATTTTCCCGTCCGGTTCACCCAGGCGACTGCGATGCCCAGCCTCGTCGCACCGCCGACATCGCTTGTGCGTGAATCTCCCACGTGCAGCACCTCGTCTGGTTGCAATCCCAGAACGTCGAGGGCCATGTGGAACATTTATGGACGTGGTTTGTACGCTCGAGCATCCTCACTCGTCACCAAACCATCGAATTGAAGTCCATGAAACGCAATGGCCGCCTCGATATCCCCACGATCGATATTCGAGACGACACAGATTGGCATCCTCAGACTCCGCACCTGTGCGAGGAAAGGCACCGCATCCGGAAAGATCGGCGGCGCCAGCCAGTGGGCAAACTGTTTGTCGATGATCGCCGGGGAGTCACATGTCGAGCCAAACGCGGCTGCCGAGTCATTCAGCGTATCCAGGCCAAGCGTTCGCTGGTCCACGAACGTGTCGTCAAATGACACCTGAAAACGCGCGCGGAACAGATCCCACCAGAAGCGACCGATCCCTGTCGCCGTCGGTCCGGAGGCATCTGTTGTCGCAGTCACCGGTACGCCGCGATGAACCTCTTCACAGATGAGCGGAATGATGATGTCGTCCTCGTGGACGAGCGTTCCGTAAAAATCGAGCATGATTTCGCGAATGTTGGTCACCCGTCACCCTATCGCTTTTCATCCCAAAGCTTGATGATGCCATATTAGGCTCCGGGTGAATGCCGCGACCAACCAACGCGTCATGCCGTCAGTTTGCCTTTTTCGTCCCGTCATCTCGAGCCCAGTCGCGAGATCTTGCCATCAGAACCGCTGTTCTGGAAGTAATTCCTGCACGTCAATCCGACCTGCCGCCCCGCCGCCGGCATTGACGAGAACTGCGTGCGAGCCAGCAAGACATGGACCACGCGAACCCGCGGTCTCGCCACCGTCAGGCGACGGATGGCGAGTCGCATGACAGCGACTTCCACCGCTCGATCTCCGATCTCACCCGAGCGAAACCTGTTGGCAGGACGCCAGTGCCGCGCGAGCGTCCACCGCAATCGGGAAGCACCAAGCGCCATCCCTGGAGCGCGGTCCCTCCTGCATTGGGATGACGGGAAGAGTCGAGAGTCGGGGAAGCATGCTTCTATTCGTGGCAACAGCACGCGCACCGCTCGGGACAACGAGCGAGCCTGCGGTGGTGAGCGGTGGTAACGAGGAGACAGCAAAAGGAACGGTACAATAGGCAGCGGACATGCCCTGCCGTCGACGGCGTCACGAGGATGCGACCTTGGCGCAACACGAAACCTCTCTGCAGAAGGACCAATCGACCAGTTCGATGAGTACCGATTATTCCGGAAACACCAGCAATAACCCTTTTCCAACTGGTACGGCCGTGATCGCGCGGCTCGGACCGGCGCAGCATGCGGCTGTCCTGCGATTGCACCATGCCTTTGCCCATGCGGGTGGCGAACTCTATCTGGTGGGCGGGATCGTGCGGGATATCCTTCTCTCGCGACCGGTGCCCAACGATCTCGATTTCGCGACCTCGCTCCCACCGGAGCGGACCAAGACGATTCTGCAATCGCTCCCACATGCTGGCCTCTATGACATCGGCGAGAAGTTCGGAACGATCGGACTCGTCCTGCCTGCCGACGAACCCGGCGGCGATCCGGTCTCGGTGGAAATCACGACCTTCCGCACGGAAAGCTACGAAACCGGCAGCCGGCACCCAGAAGTCTTCTATGGAACAACGATCGAGGAAGATCTCGCCCGTCGTGACATGACGATCAATGCCATCGCGATCGATGTCGCATCCGGCGGCCTGATCGATCCCTTCTTCGGGCAGGCCGATCTCGCGATGGGTCTGTTGCGTGCCGTCGGCGATCCGGACGAGCGATTCGTGGAGGATCCCCTCCGGTTGCTGAGGCTGGCGCGCTTCGTCGCCCAACTCGGGTTTGCCATCGAACCACAGACCAAGGCGGCGATGACTCGGCGGGCCTCAACACTCGTCCAGATCAGCAAGGAGCGCATCTTCTCGGAACTGACCAAACTCCTGTGTGGCGCCTATGCGGACGCCGGACTGGAGGTTCTGCTGGAAACAGGACTCCTCGTGATCGCAATGCCGGAGCTGACACCCCTCGAACGCTCTGCCCGGGATACACCTGGCGCCCACCGTGAGAAGGACCTCTGGGATCACACCAAGCGGGTGGTCTGCCAAGCCCCGCGCCGACCGATCGTGCGATGGGCGGCGTTGCTCCACGATGCCGCCAAACCGCTCACCCGTTCGGTCGACGCCATGGGGGAAGTGCATTTCTTCGGGCACGAACGCGTCGGTGCCGATGTCGCCAGCAAGTTGCTGCGTCGCCTGAATGCCGACAAGCTAACCCAGAGTCAGGTGCGGCGACTCGTGGAGCTCCATCTCCGACCGGCCTCGTACGACGCGGTCACCTGGACCGACAGTGCGGCACGACGACTTGCCCTGGAGGCCGATGGCGTGTTGTATGACTTGCTCGACCTTGCCGCCGCAGACGTCACCTCCGCCAAGGCGTACAAGCAACGGCAGGCAGCCAGCCGGGTGCAGGGATTGCGCGACCACATCGCCCGTTTGGAGGAAGAGCAGGCGCTTGACGAATTGCAGAGTCCGCTCGATGGCAACGACCTGATGGCGATGTTCGACCGCAAACCCGGTCGTTGGATCGCAGAGATCAAGGATCATCTGCGTGAACTTGTGATCGACGGCGACCTCGCTTCCGATGATCGGGAGACCGCCACCCGCATCGCTCATGACCTGATCGCCAGTTCGTAAGGACATCCTATGAACACGCGTATCCCTGCCGGAACCAATCAAGCCGACGAACCTGACAACGCGAAGCACAGGGTACGGGCGCAATATGGTGCGGCTGGTGATGCCTATGTGAAGAGCGCCGGTCATGCAACCGGGAACGATCTCGCCCGGATGCTCGATGTGGCCGAACCGAAATCGTCCGACGTGCTTGTCGACATCGCGACGGGCGGTGGCCACGTTGCCAAAACCTTCGCACCGTCGGTCGCGCACGTGTTCGCGACCGACCTGACCCCTCGGATTCTCCTCCGCGCTGGGGCGTATCTTGCGGAACTTGGTCTCACAAACGTCGAGACGAAGATCGCCGATGCCGAGGACCTGCCGTTTGCCGACGCCTCCGTCGACATCGTCACATGCCGGATTGCGCCACATCATTTCCCGAACCCCGCGCGTTTCGTGCGGGAATCGTCACGCGTGTTGCGACCGGGCGGCCGCTTCGTGCTCGTTGACAGCACCGTCCCGGAGGGCGAGGCGGGTGAGTTCTTCAACCGCTTCGAGACGCTACGTGACCCATCTCATGTCCGCTCGCTTACGATCGACGAATGGGAAGCGTTCATCCTCGGCGCAGGCTTGACGATCACCGTGATCGAGAGTTTCGCCAAGCGCCACGATTTCGACGACTGGACCACGCGTTCCCGGATGTCCGCCGAAGACAAGTCCGCACTGGAACAGTTGATGCTGACCGCCTCTGTCGAAACACGCGAGGCGCATCGGGCCGAGATCGTCGCCGGACGACTCGTGGCGTTCTCCGATACCAAGACCCTGTTCGCTGTCACGAAGGGATAGGAGCGGCCCCGCAGCCCGCCGCATCCAGCCTTGCAATGCGATTCTCGCCACGATCAGGTGTATCGCACTGCCCAGCACACCCGCCATCGTTGCCGGCATCCTGCTCCTCATGCCGATTACTAAAACTCTGCACGGGACTGCTTTCATCGATGGGAATGGCATTGCAAGTTTAATGGTGGTTCTCCTTGCCTGGCCTGGCTTAAGCTTCGGGATCCTGACGGTTGCGACGAGGCGACCTGAGATTGCCAGCATCCAATCCCAACATGCCGCTACTGCATGATCCGGGCAGCGCCTCCAGGAACGATTGAAGATGTGAGCAATGTGATCGGTCATGATGCTTTACACGAAAGGAATCGTCGATGCCACTCCCGCAATTCGTCGCCCGTGCAAACCGCCAGATCACCAATCCGATTGCCAGACGCTTCGCCGGTCGTATCGCGCCATTCGCGATCATGGTTCACATCGGACGAAAAAGCGGCAAGCAATACCGAACCCCGATCATGGCGTTTCCCGTTAGTGATGGCTTCGCGATCGCGCTGACGTACGGGCTGGGCACCGACTGGGAAAAGAACGTCCTCGGTGCCGGCCAATGTGACCTCGTGTATCGCGGCACGTCATGGACGCTGACGAATCCACGGATCATGAGCATAATGTCGACGGGAACCGCGTTTCCGCGTATCGTTCGCGTGATTCTCCGTGCCACCCACGTTGACAATGTCATGCTTCTGGACCAGCCCAAACAGCGGCTCTGAAAGCACGGGCACACCGCTGGCACACCACTGGACGGTTCGGCAGCATACTGTACCGTTCCTGACGGCACAGCAGAACGGAGCATGCCTCATGGCCACCTCAAACTCGTCCTCTGCGTTCGCCCCATTCGCGAATCAGCGCACCATATTGCTAACAACATTTCGGAGAGACGGGACCCCGGTTGGAACACCGGTCAGCCTCGTGGTCGATGGTGATCGGATCGTTTTCCGGACATGGAAGACCGCAGGCAAAGCGAAACGCCTCCGCCGCAATCCGGAGGTCACAATTGCCACCGCATCCTTGCAGGGAAAACCGACCGGTGAGCCAGTACGCGCGCTGGCCCGCATACTCGAGGGAGAAGATGCACTGACGGCGAGACGGTTGATCGACAAGAAGTACCCGCTCATCCACAGGTTTCTCGTTCGCTGGTTTCATCGGCTCACGGGCAAGGAAACCATTCACCTGGAACTCACCTTACCGCCTCCGAATGCCTGACCGCCATGAACGCCGGTGATCAGCGAATGTGGACGGACTCGACGCTGAGATGCGGGATCTGATTGATCTCGCCGATCTCCCACCCGCCACCATCGTCGCTCAGGGTACTGATGCTGGTGTTGATGATCGTCGTCTTGCCCGTTCCTATCGCACCATCGGAGAGCACGGCGAGGATCGAATTGATCAGGCCACCATGACACACAACGAACACACGCTGCCCGGCAAAGCGCTGGCCAACCAGATCGAGCGCTCGCATCGCGCGTTCGGCGACGTGATCCCAATCTTCCAGTCCTGGCCAGTTCCCGTCCGGCCACTGCGCCTCACGCTGCACCAGAGTCAGCCCTTCAGCCTTGCCATAGGATCGCTCCTGGAGGTCTGCATCGGTCAGGATCTCATCGATCCCAAGCGCATCGCCGATCGCCCTGGCCGTCACGACTGCACGGCTCAACGGACTGCTGACGATCGCGTCGCCGGTTGGCGCCAGCTCGTGCGTCTTGAGGTAATCGGCCAACTGGGCGGCCTGTTGCATCCCGAGCGCATTGAGCGGAACATCGGAGCTTCCCTGATACTTGCCGTTCCGGTTCCAGTCTGTCTCGCCATGACGAACGAGAAAGACCGTCGTTGGTGGGGTGATGGACGTGGTGTCGTTCACGGATCGTGTCCTGTCATTGTGCGAGCGAAAGATTCTTATGTGGCCATCTCGAACGACGCGTCTGCGTTGAGAATTGTGTCTCCGTTCGGGGTGTTCCCCTCCAAACAGGTCGAGAGATCTTGGGGCGATCGTTCGCTATCGTCATCTCGAGCTTGTCGAGAGATCTCTTCCTGGCCGGTCGTACCGTGTCGTCAGGAAGTCGGAAAGGCGGGAAGTCAGGAACTGACCGACGAGGACGCGTTCAGGAAATCGTTTGCCCGCTGAATCCGCTCAACGACTCGCCGCTGGCCGATCCCCTTCAACGTCTCGAAAAGTCCCGGCGATTGTGTGCGACCGGTCACGGCCACGCGAACCTGCATGAACAACTGTCCCGGCTTCAGGCCAAACTCGTCGGCTAACAGTCGCAACCGGGCGTCGGTCGCTTCCTCGTCGTTCACGTCGAGCTCCGGCAGGATCGCGACCAACGCGGCCAACGACTGGCGGGCAACCTCCGGCTCGACCTTCTTCGGCACGAGGAGCGCGGGATCGTACGTCTCCAGTTCGTCGTTCAGGAAGAACGACATCAACTCCGGCGCCTCGGTCAGGAACTTGATCCGATCCTTGAGCAGCGCGGTGGTATCGCGCACCTCGGCGAAGCGTGGATGCGTCTCGTCGAGCGGGCCGTCCGCGATTGTTCCGGCCTCGATCAGGAACGGCAGCAGACGTATCGCCAGGTCGTCGAGCGGCAGATGATGGTTGATCCACTGCTGGTTCAGCCAATCGAGCTTCTGGCGATCGAACGTGCTCGCCGACGCGCTGACCCGCTCAACGCTGAAATGGGCGAGCAGATCATCCTTCGTGAAGATCTCGGTCTCCCCGTCGAGGCTCCAGCCCAGCAGCGCGAGATAGTTCAGCAGGGCCTCCGGCAAGTATCCATTCCTGCGGAAATCGTCGAGCGAGGCGGCCCCGTGTCGCTTGGAGAGCTTGCCACCGGTCGGAGCGAGAATAAGTGGGAGGTGCAGGAAATAAGGCGCCGTCCACCCGAAGGCCCCGTAGAGCTGAACGTGCACCGGCGCGGTGGGGATCCACTCGGGACCACGCGTGACATGGGTGATCTCCATCGCATGGTCGTCGACGACCACCGCGAGGTGATAGGTCGGAAATCCGTCCGATTTCAAGATAACCAGATCGTCGATATTCGCGTTTTGGTAAACGATCTCACCACGGATCAGATCCACAAACCGGGTCTCGCCATCAAGCGGCATCTTGAAGCGGACGACGTGCGGCTCCCCTGTGGCAATACGTTCGGCGGCCTCGGCATCCGGCAGGTCGCGGCAATGGCGATCGTATCCGGGAGGCAAGCCGTTTGCCTGCTGCTCCTCGCGGACTCGCTGCAACCGCTCCGGCGTGCAGAAACACGGGTAGGCATGACCGGAGGCGATCAGTTGCTCGGCAGCTTCCTTGTAGTGGTGCTTCCGCTCGCTCTGGATATACGGAGCATGGGGACCGCCGATATCCGGTCCCTCGTCCCAATCGAGCCCCAGCCATTTCAGGCCGCTCATCAGGTTCTCGGCGGACCCTTCCACGAATCGCTTCTGATCGGTGTCCTCGATCCGAAGAATCACCGATCCCTTCTTGCCGGCACGTCTCCCCTCCCCATGCGCGAAGAGGACGTTATACATCATCTGCTTGGCGCCGCCGATGTGCAACGAGCCGGTGGGACTCGGCGCGAAGCGCACGCGAATGTCCTGCAGGTCCTCGGGAATGGCGATCGGCCGGTCATGGCCGGTGGAGGCGGTGGACGTGGAGATTGAGGTGGACTCGGATGAGGTCATGAACGTGTGATCCTTAAGGCAAGTGCGAGTGATCGGTGGTAACGTCGGCCTCTGGCCGACACGTTGGACCCCGAGGTGGGTGTGCGATCCGGAACGAGGGATGGTTGCAGGAACGCCATGCTGCACCCGAGTGGCGAGACAGAGTCAACAGGTGAGTATACCCCGCCAATCCGCGCGCTATCGCCCGGATTTTCTGCCTGGGGCGTCCTGATCGCGCGGCTCGAGTGGAGACGGTTCCAGCTCCGGACGGGGAGCCGGCGGTGATCCCGGAGCAAGCCATTGGCCAACATAGCCGTTGGCACGCAGAATCTTTAGCAGCTGGTCCTCGGCAGCAACACCAGTCTCGCCACTTTCCGGGAGAAGTATGACAAGACCGCCATCGGGCGTCGGGACGGCCAGCACCTGCAAACCTGCCTCAGCCGAAATTCGTCGCAAATCGTCGTCAGCGGTGGGCGAATCGGGATGCAGCACCGCCGCCCGTCGCAATCGCACGCGTCGATATCCGACCGTCCATTGGCGCAGCAAGGTGGTCAACACCTCGCCAAGCGGAGTGCCGCTCTGTTTCTCGAGATAGGCGACGATCTGATTGAGATCGAACCCGGCGCCGAGTGCCCGGCCGATCGAGCCTGGTCGCAGCTGATAGATCGTGGCCGGCCGCAAGGTCTCCGCATCACCAAATGCGGTCAATGACCATATATGAATCGGAGCGGGGTGATGAAGCGTGATCGTACCCGCATCCGAGACGCTCAGGACGGGCCCATCCGGCGAACGCACCGGTGCCGGCGCCGCTGCTGCGGCAACAGGATCGGTATCCGCCCCGGACGACATACTTCGTCCGGCATCGGTGACACGGACAGCGAGCCCCTTGCCAGGAACCGTATTGAGATCAACGAGGCCGAACCACCACAGCGCCGTCTCCACCTCAACCGCGATGATCCGCGCGATCACCGCGATCCGGGCATCTCCCCGGTCATCGGATGATCTCGCCGAGGCGGCAGTGAAGGTCGCGCCGATCAGCATCGGATTTTGCTCGGCGAGACGCAGGCCAAGATCCTCGATCAGCAACCACTCGCCTGCCGGGATGCCTGCCAGCGCTTCGAGCAGCCGATGCCGGAAGCCGCGCCAATCCGCACCCCAAACGTCGATCTCCTCGCGCTCGTGCCCCTCGTTCCATTGATCGCTGGCGAGCCAGACCGCCTTCAACTGCGACGTCTGTTCGGTGAATGATCGTCCCCGCCACCCCCGCACACGATTCGACAGCATCGGCCGGATGGCATTGCGATCGGCACCGGTCCCGATCGGCTCGGCGGACGGCTCGACCACGCCGATGCCGAGTGCCAGGGTCAGGAGGAAACCAAGATAGCCGGTTGGCGGAATCTCGTCACCCCCATACCAGAGACGCCCGTTCAATCGTCGCTGCCACGTTCGCGAGAGCGGTTCGCCCGGAATCCAGACCGGTGCTCCGAACGAGGCGATCTCGCGCAGCACGGTCATCAGATCCCAGGCAAGCGCCTGCGGGTGATGCGCCTCCGGTTCTCGCACGGCACCGGCCGCCAGTGGCTGCAACGGGCGCAATGGCAGCGTGGTCGGGATTCGGCCGGGGTGCAGAATCTCTTGTGGAACGAACAACCGGCGGGTTCCATCGTGCCGATACGCGTGCATGACGAGCAGACTCGTCTCGAGTTCATCGAGCGCCTCTCGCGCACGCGGGTCGTTGCGACCGTTTGGCCAGACGCGCGCGATCGCTTCATCGAACGCCATGGCGCCGTCCGGACCGTTGTTCCGGACAACCTCCCACATCGACCGGGCGTCGGGACGAAGTGCCTCGATCACGCGCGCGATGCGCTCCGGTTGTGCGACCAGTCGCAGCACTTCCTCGATCAGTTCTGAACGGCGTCGTAACCCGGGGATGATGCGCAGTCCCCACTTCGTTGCGGCTTCCTCGATCTCGGCGTCATCGGTGATCTGCAACAGCACGCGCAACGAACTGCGGCTCAGATCGCCGGCGTCGATCTCGTCCTGTAAACGGCGAAACAGCAACCCCAGCTCGCGAGGCAGGAAGAGTTTGGGCACCGCCCCGATCGGCAGCTCTTGGCTATCGCCTTCGCGGGCAAGAATGCCCGCCTGGAAGAGGGCGATCAGTGTCTCGCGTGTCGCCGGTTCCGGCAGGTGGGTCATCCTGGCGATATCGACAACGGGCAGCGCGTCCGCTTCGGAAAGTGCGAGTTCCCTCACGATCAATCGCTGCGTGGAATCGAGCCGGACCCAGATTTGCCGCGCCGATCGGATATCCGTCATCGTCCGGTACAGCGCCCCGACATGGCGACCACGATCGTTACCGACGAGAGGAACGGACCAGAAGCGCGCAATGCGTTGCAGGCTGTCAGCCGAACGTGCGTTGAGTCGTCCCAACAGATTTCGCATGCTCACCTCCCCTCATCTCGACCGCTCCGTACCATGTATCACCTCGTATCACCTTATTATCGCCCAATCACGGCGAAGCAAGGAGCACGAACGTCTGCGACCGGTGATGATCGGTTGCCGGGCGCCTGTTGCGGGCCAGTACCACCACGTATCCGTTACGTATATTCGCGGATATCCTTGACAGCATCTTGATCCTGATGTATTTCACATATAGGTATTCCGTGGACGAATTCAACCTGGGCATCCGGGCGAGATTCCTGCTGATCAGTTTCGGGCCGTCTGGCCCGTACCGATGCTGATGAATCTCACCCGGTACAGGGGCGCATTGAGCGTCGATGCGGTAACGGCGCATCGGCAAGTGTGCGGACGAGCAACCCGATACCCTCAGACCTCAAGCTTTCCATCGAACAGGGTCCCACTTTTTTCCGAACGCCGCATCGAACCGGCGCATGCAGATGTCGCAGGCAGCCCAAGACTGGACTTCCTGTGAGGAGAATCCCACCCATGGATAGCAGCAACCCCGAATTGGCCCTCAACGCAGACGACGACGCGTCTGCGGGATTTCGAGTGTCCCGGCGAACCGTGCTTCGCGCTGGCGGCGGGGGCGGAATCGCGGCCGCGCTCAGCTTTATCGGTCTACGTGCCGTAGCGCAAGAAGCTACTCCTCCCTCGACCCCGGCCCCGACCGGCCCAGTCACCGTCGCTGCGCATTGGCTCACCAACCCGCGCGGCTTCACGTGGGATAGCAACGGAGTACTCCACGTTGCGCTCGCCGGAACGGGAGGTTCCGAGATCGTCGATCTGGAGAACGTTGGAGGTCCCGGCCAGACCGGCAACTCCGGAACTGTCTCCAAAATCGAAAACGGCGCTCCCGTACCGGTGGCTTCGGGCATACCATCTACGCTTATCACGCACGAGCGCACGATCGGCATCGCCGCCGTGGCAATCCTGAACGACGAGCTCTACGTGCTTGAAGACGCGAACGCGATGGGGTTCCGCCCGACGGGCAACAATCCGGATGGCGTCTACCGCGTGGAGGCGGATGGAACCACCACTCTCCTCGCCGATACAGCGGCGTGGATCGAATCCAACCCCGCCGTTTTCAAGCCCGCTGATTTCAACCCTCGCGGCGAGGTCTTCGGCATGGTCGCGGACAAGGAAAGCCTCTGGGTCGTGGAGAGCAACATCGGTCAAGTGCTGCGCATCACGCCGGATGGTAAGATCACCCGCATCGCCGACCTTTCAACAGGTCATCCAATTCCGACCGCCCCGGCGCTCTCGCCTAACGGTGGCATCTACGTTGGCTATCTGACCGCCGTTCCCTATTTCGCGGGAGCCAGCAAGGTCGTCGAGATCACCCCGGATGGCAAGATCACCGATGTCTGGACCAGCCTGACCATGGTTACGGCCGTCGCAGTCGACGCCGAGGGGACGCTCTACGCGGCCGAAATGGCAACCTCGAATACTACGATTCCACCATACGTCGCGCCCGACACCGGCAAGGTGGTCCGCCGCACCGGCCAGGACAGCTCCGAGGATGTCGCGACGTACCTGAATTACCCCGTATCACTTGCAGTCGGGCCGGACAAGGGGCTCTATGTCGGTGCGCCCGCGTTCGGTTCGACGGATGCCGACGGCTACATTTTGCGGATCGACGTCAGTGATTCGAAGCAGGGTTCAGTTGATGTCCGAAGTGTCGCCGCGACGGTAGGCGGCCAAGGGCTCGGCATTCCAACCAACGGGGACTTCGGCAATGCAACGCCGGCCGACGATGCCTCGACGGCGACGGTGGCGGCTGCGACAACTCCGACTGAGGCAGCTTCGGCGGCCAAGGAGACGATCGACGTGGAGGCTGGCGACTTCTACTTCAAGCCGAAAGAGATCTCGATTCCGGCCAACACCCCAGTCACGATCTCGGTCAAGAACGTCTCCGCACTCCCGCACAATTTCAGCATCGATTCGCTGAAGGTGAGCATCTACATGCAACCCGGCAAGACGAGCACGGTGACGATCAACGCGAAAGCGGGCACCGAGGACTTCTACTGCAACCTGCCGGGACACCGGGCGGCCGGCATGGTCGGCACGTTGACGGTCAAGTAGTTCAGGCATGCTCACCGGTTGTTCTCCACTGATCGCCACCATCCCGCGACGGCGAAAACGGCAGCGCGCCGCCGTTTCCCAGTAACATCGGGGTATTCGCGACCACGCGACAGCGACGGATGCGTCCGAAATCACAAGCAGAGGGGACAAGCCATGCGGCCTGCCCCCTCCTGGCTTGCGATTTATGTGGTTTATGCACTTTCCGTATGGTTACACGGATTTATGGCGATACAACCGCGCAAATGGGGCATGCGGTTTATTCGATCGCCTGCGGTTTATCAGGCGAGGACCCTCGCCGACGCTCGCGCACCTCTTTATCATGCCAGCAGCGGTCCGGGGATGACATGGAAAAGGTTGTCGAGGTTTTGCGCATGCCAGCGCCGACGAAAGGTTTCCTTCTTCACTCTGCCGCGCTGCGGGGATGACGTGAAGGATTCCCGTGCGCAGCGAAACGAGAGCATCCGGCAGCGCAGCTGCCGCCTGTCATCTACGCCGTGTCAGAGTACTCACTGCTTTGTCAAGGCATTCTTGTCCCGTGCTGGCCTTCCCAAGGCAGGAATATCCCGCCTTGGGCACCCATGAGCGTTATCCTTCGTCAAGCCCGGCGCCGCTGCCACGATGACACGCAACGGAGGCATCAATGCGAGCCAGGCACCGGACAAACGGCCGTTGACAAACTCCTCGGGATGTCAGGAAAGACGGTTGCTCAGTACGACAGGTAGGACCGCGTAGAGCGGATATGGCAGAACCTCGTGCATGCAAACCGATCCCTCGCGTTGCTCGGGATGACGTAGGAGCAATCGGGATAACAGGGGATCCTTGCGGCGGTCGCGGTCGTCGGATTCATCAATCCAGAAGACAATTGATACACCCGCTGCGAAGTATTCTCGAGTAGACTGATGTGTCATACAGAAACGCAGTCAATCAATAGACGTCGTCAATTTGTTGGGTTCAGGGAGGATATCAGGATATGGATCGCTGGTCGCTCAATCGTCGTACCATCCTCAAAGTTGCAAGTGGCACCGCTGTCGCGGCCATCGCTGCGACAGCGGCACAGCACGCATCCGCACAAGACGCCTCACCCGCCGCGTCTGCCAGCGCCGCATCCGGAACGCTGGTAATCGGGAAATCGCAGGAAGCCGTTGGCTTCGATCCGGCGGTAGTTACCGCGTCGTCCAGTTTTGACCTCATCGCCGTGCTCTACGATTCGCTCGTGGTGTTCGACGACAACGGGCAGCCGCAACCTTCGCTCGCCGAGTCGTGGGACATGCCGGACGATCTCACCTATGTTTTCAAGCTTCGGCAGGGCGTGACATTCCACAACGGGCAGCCACTGACCGCCGGCGACGTCAAGTTCAGCTTCGATCGCATCAAGGACCCGGCCACCGCATCGCCATGGGCGAGCCAGTTCGAACCGGTCGCGTCGATCGAGGCGACCGATGCCTCAACCGTCACCTTCAAGCTGAACAAGCCGTACGGTCCGTTCCTGGCAACGCTCTCCGCGAGCCTGGCGTCGATTCTGCCAAAAACCGATCCCCCGCTCGATTTCCAGACCACGGCGGTCGGAACCGGTCCGTTTGCCTGGGGCACCTACACCAAGGACACCGAGACAGTTCTCAATGCGAACCCGACCTATTGGGAATCGGGCCTGCCCAAGCTGGCATCCCTCGACTACAAGATCCTGCCGGAGGATTCCTCCCGCCTGGCCGCCGTTCGCACCGGCGAAATCCAGTTGACGACGCTCATCGATCCGGTCTCGGTCGAGGCCGCCGCCCAGAGCGATGGCGTGCAGACGATCACGCAGGATACCACCGACTACTACCTGCTCGGACTCAATTGCGCCCAGGCACCGTTCGACAATCCCAAGGTTCGGCAGGCACTGAGCCTCGCCATCGACCGGCAGGCGATCATCGATGCCGTCTTCTTCGGACAAGGCAAGGTCTCGGGGCCGCTCGTGCCGACGCTCGGGGACTGGGCGCAACCGATCGATCAGCTCGCGAACTACACGGTCGATACCGATCAGGCAAAGGCGCTGCTCGCCGAAGCCGGTCAGAGTGACCTTTCCTTCAAGATGGTCGTCGGCAACCTGACGGCCGATTTCCAGAACATCGCGCTGGTGATCCAGGATCAACTGAAGAAGATCGGCGTAACCGCCGACCTGGATCAGGTCGAATGGGGCACCTTCATCGACCGCTGGAAAGCGCATGACTTCAAGAGCTTCGTCAGCTACAACGGCTCCGGCAACGATCCGGATCGTGCATTGTATCCGACCTTCCATACCGATGGCTCGACCAATGTCTTCAGCTTCACCGATCCCGCGGTCGACAAGCTGCTGGATGAAGGCCGGGCAACGGCGGATGCGGAAGCGCGCAAGTCCACCTATCAGAAGATCGAGACCGCGATCGCCGAACAGGCACCGGTGATCTTCATCAATACCCGCATTGCCTCGTTCGCCATGCAGGACACCGTGCAGGGTTTTGCGCCATCATCTGCACAGACATGGGAGACGTTGAAGAACACGACCGTCTCTTAAGTGATATTTTGCATCCCCTTCCCTGCCTGTCATGCCATCGCCGGGAGGGGGACGCGGCAAAGCCAGCGAAAAGTCATCCTTCGACTTCGCTCGGGATGACAAGCCGGGGCATCGTCGTGCGTCAAGGGATGACATGAGAGGGTTCGCTCTGGATGAGATCAACGGTGCGTGCGAAAACTCCTCGCCAAGACGAACCGTCCGTTGTCATATCGAGCGAAGTCGAAACATGCATCTCGTCGCACGTTGCCTCGCGAATGTCCCGCCGAGTGGCGATGCTTGCCAGACCGAACCCCAGCGAGGAGATATTTTTCGACTTCGCTCGGCGCCGCTGCCAGAATGACAGGCAACAGAGTGAGTCACAGACAGAACGCCTGGCTTTCCGCCTTGAGTCCTGAAGGAATGGGCGTGCAGGAGTATTTTGTCTGCATCATGGCCAATGTATCGCGCATGACCTAGGTTGATGTAACTAACAGCGTCGAGAGCCGGGCATGGGAACACAAGCAACGGCAAGGTGATTCATTCACTGCGTATTATGGACTCACGTTACTCGTTCATATTGAAGAATTCGCCAATGTGCTCAATGCGATTGCTCGCGAGAAGCAACTCAAAGGATGGACGAAGGCAAAGAAGTGAGCGCTTATTGAGCGAGCAAACCCGGATTGGCCGGATTGGCTGGACCTGAGTGCCGATTGGCGCTGAATGGTGCCTATGCGATCCAGGGGAAGTTGCGCCGCTGCCAGGTTGACCAAGCGAGGGTTCGCTTAAAGTGACGTGCTGGGCTCAAGATGACATGCATGGGCTCCGGTGGCGGAAGCGTACTCGGGCTGCCAGCAAAACTGGATCGTGGGCAAGGATATTCGCTGCTTTGCATTGCACTTTCCCGTAATCCGTCATAACGAATCCAGGAGATCATGGTCCAGTTTCTCGCCCGGCGCATCATCACCGTTTTTCTGCCGACCCTGCTCGGGATCTCGATCCTCGTCTTCGGGGCAATGCGGCTGATTCCGGGAAACTTCGTCGACATCCTGATCGGGATCGGGCCAGACGTCAGCACTGAACAGCGCGCCAGCATTGCTGCCGCCTACGGCCTCGACAAGCCCCTTCCGATCCAATACGTCCTCTGGCTCAGCAACGTCCTGCAGGGTGACATGGGAACCTCCCTGCGCTCCGGGCAGCCTGTTACGACCGAGCTTCTGGCAAAACTCCCGGCGACTCTCGAACTCGCCCTGCTCGCCACACTTGTCTCCCTCATTATCGCGATCCCGCTCGGCGTGCTGGCCGCGATCAACCGGGGCGGGATTATCGATGGCGTCGCACGGGTGGTCGGTTTGCTTGGACTCTCGGTTCCAAACTTCCTGCTTGGCACGCTGCTGATCCTCTTCATCTCGACCCACTGGCAGGTGCTGCCTACGACAGGGTTTGTGCCGATCACGCGTGGTCTCTGGCCAAATCTGAAATCGCTGATCCTTCCGTCCCTCTCGCTCGGCGCGCTGCTCGCGGCCTCCGTCCTGCGAATGACGCGTTCCGCCGTGCTGGAGGAACTGGGACGTGAGTACCTGACCGTGGCGCGGTCAAAAGGGCTCTCCAACCACGCCGTCATACTCGGGCATGTCCTCAAGAATGCACTCATCCCGGTGATCACGATCGTCGGCATCCAGATCGGCTACCTGCTTGGCGGGACTGTGATCGTCGAGCAGATCTTTGCGATCCCCGGCATCGGGCGTCTGGCGCTGGATGCGGTCAACCAGCGGGATTATCCTCTCGTGCAGGGAGCAACGCTTGTCATCGCCGGCTTCTTCGTCCTCATGAATCTCCTCACCGATGTTCTCTACGGACTGGTCGATCCTCGCATCCGGGTACGCAACTCATGACCAACAGGATGCTCACGCAGGCCGCCGCACTTACCAGCACGAACAGTCACCGGCGACCGGGAATCCTTCGTACATTCATCCGGCAGCACAAACTCGGTGTGGTCGCGACGGCAATGCTTGTCGTTTTTATCGTCCTTGCGATCATGGCACCATTGGTCGCGCCCGCTGATCCGGTCGACATGTCGCCGATCGATCGTCTCCAATCCCCTGCAGAGGCCGGTTATCTTGGAACCGACGTCTTCGGACGCGATGTCCTCAGCCGCATTCTTTACGGCCTGCGCATCTCGATCGGGCTTGGCGTCGTCTCCGTACTGGTCGCCGCCGCGATCGGAACCGTGCTCGGCCTCATTGCAGGATATGCTGGCAACTGGCAGGAATACCTGATCATGCGGCTGACCGATGTCCTCTTCTCGTTCCCTTCGATCCTGCTTGCGATCCTGATCGTGTCGATCTGGGGCGCGGGCCTGACCAGCATCGTGATCGCGATCGCCCTGGTCCAGACTCCGATCTTCACGCGGATCGTGCGCGGTTCGGTGCTGTCGCTCAAGCACGCCGAGTACATTCAGGCCTCGATCACGGCGGGAGCCTCGACAGTGCGCATCCTCGGCCGCCATCTCCTGCCAAACGTGGCCGCCCCGATCCTAGTCCAATTGACGCTCGCGATGTCCGGAGCGGTCGTGCTCGAAGCGGCACTCAGCTTTCTCGGGCTGGGGGCCGTCCCGCCGACACCGTCGCTGGGGTCGATGCTGAGCGAGAACCGGAACTACATGGAACTCGCTCCCTGGACGGTGCTCTATCCGGGATTGGCGCTGGCGATCCTCGTGCTCAGTATCAACATCCTCGGCGACGCCGTGCGAGACACCCTTGATCCCCGGCTGCGGTCTGTCACGACCGAGTAGCGCCAGTGATCGTGCGATGACAGAAGGCCATGGGTAATTCCGACTAAATTCGTCCACTATATATCCGACCGAATGAATGAGCTATTCGATGATGCAGACGCGTTCGATTCTTCGCATCTTTGCAGGTGGAGTACACATGTCCCACGAACCTCGGAAGTCCGCTCAACTCTTCACGAATGCGACAACCCGCCGTCGCTTCATCCGTGCTGCCGCTGCCGTCGCCGGTGCAGCTGTGGTTACGAGAGCCGCTGCACAAGCCGCCGCTCATGATGCGTCGGCGGCGGCCAGCCCGGCATCGGGCGCTACGCCGGCAACCGGAGCATGGACCTTTACCGACGACAAGGGAGTGACCGCGAATCTGCCGGCACCTCCAGTATGCATCGTTGCCGATGTCAATGCAGTCGCACCACTCTAGGACTTTGGCATTCGCCCAGTTGCAGTGTTCGGCTGGAACGCCAATGAGACCGGGGATTTTGGGCCCGCTGGCGGCAACATCGACGCGAGCACGCTTCAGATCGTGGGCGATACCTCCGAACCGATCAAGCCGGAGGCACTCGCCGCCCAGCAACCCGACGCGATCATGACACTCACGTGGAATCCGGAAATACCCGATGAATACTGGAGTATCTCCGAGGACATCCTGCCGCAGATAGTGCCGATCATCGCCATTTCAGCGACTGGCACAGCTGATGTCAACACCGAGGGCTTCGCGGAACTCGCCGGACTGCTGGGCACCGATCTCGAATCGCCCGAGACCGGTGCCGCGAAGAAGGACTACGCCGCCGCACTTACGGACTTCCCGACAAACGCGGTCGCCAAGTCTGATCTGACTGTTGTGTTCGTCCATGTCTCCAGGGAAACGGTGACGCATGTCGCGAGTGTAACCGATTGGACCGACCTCACGCGTTACCGGAAAATCTCGGCCCCTGTTTCGTGAAACCGGATGTCGAGGATGGCAGCTTCCGGAAAGACGTCAGCGTCGAACAGACCCTGATATATCCAGCCGATGTCCGCTCCGATTCCATCCGAATTGGAACCGTCACGTTGGACGAGGTTGGGGACAATCCGACATGGAGAGAGCACCCAGCCGTCAGGTCAGGTCAGGACGGGCTGGCAAGTGGAATCGGGATTTCATCACCCGTTATCCGGGCATGATTGCTGCGCTGACGGATACCATCGCTCCAGTCAACGAAGCCCGCAAGATCAGATCGGTAGTTGAGCGCCAAACCCGGCGGTGAATGCACAAGAAGGGACGCAATCATGATATCTGAAAGAACCCTCTCTGGTCAGTCCGGAGCCTTGCTTCTATGGAGTACCTCGCCCTCACCTGCCGAGGCAACAGCGATCACCATTGCCCGATTCCGGAAACACCGTGTAACGGTTGAACCGCTCAAGCTCGTTGTGCTCCAGACACCGCTCGAAACGCCTAATGAAGCCGAGGTGTCCAAACTCAGCGACCACTTCTCCGGCCACGGCGTCGACGTGGACGTCTCCGATCCGGGTTTGCAAACCCGCGCGGATGCCTATGACCCGGATGTTGTTGCGGCCATTCGCGGTGCCGACCTCATCTTCATCTCTGGCGGTCAACCAGCGCGAATGATCGAAATGATTCGCGACACGCCCGCGCTCGCGGCTCTCTGTGACGCCAGCAACGACGGTGCAGTTGTGGGCGGCGGCAGTGCGGGAGCCATGATCTTCGGCGCCGGCATGCTCGATGGGTCACCGGATTCCCATCGCCCGACACCGCTCCTTGAATGGTTGCCGGGCATCGTCATCGCACCCCACTATGGCAATTACTCGATCGCGCCGTGGCGGAAGGCCTATCCGGATTGCACCTTCCTTTGCCTTCCCGACCGGTCGGCTGCGCTGGTCACGCACAACCGCTCCCGGATCACCTCGGTTGGCGATGTTCCCGCGCTCATCATCGACCGATTGACTGATTCGACCAGGCACCTTTCTTTAGGCACAAGCCTGGATCTGAGCTAGCTGACTGGAACCCTATCGATCGTGATCGGCTGGCCACGTCCCCATCACCTGACGGAGAATGGCGAACTCGCCCGTGTGATAGGCATTGTGATCGGCAACGAGCAATGCCTCCCGCAGCAAGGTGAAGTAGTCTGCATTGGCATTCGGGAGCCGCGCATGAAGGTCACCCGCGGGATCGGCGACGAGTGCCTGCATCGTTGCGAGATCTTCCCGGAACCCCGCGATCGTGCGAGCCCAATCGTCCTCATCGGCCTCGGTAGCGGGAGCTGGCCAGTAGTCGCCGGGCCACGTCTTGACCTGATACGGGCCGTCCTGCACGAATTCGAGGATGTCCCGCTGAGTCCGCCTCAGGTGTTCCAGCAGATGCCAGGGCGAATACGCGACATGGGGAGCTCTCGCATTGATCTGCGCGAGAGGGAAATCGGCGATCGCCTCGTCGAACGTCATGGAGGCATTGCCGCCACCCAGCAACGAAAGCACCTGCGCCCGCGTTGCTGTATTCTGGTTTCTCATGTCATCGGACATCGTTCACTTCTCTTTCAATCCAAAAAGATCGATCCGAACACGCATCGTTCCTCGGCACATGTCGGCGGCCAGACACTGTCCAGCGGACATTCGTTAGCCTATGCTGGAAGCTGCCACGCAGTATACGGGCGCACGGCAACCATGGGCTCTGGGAGATCAGCACGACCAGGTTTTCAGGCCGCGCTTTGGGAAATCTTCGGTGCTCCGGCGCTCCGGAGCTCCGGCGCACCAAGACGATTGGTGGTCTCAAGATGACCGGGAGGTTCGGCGATCTCCGACACGCTCTTCGGATGAGCGTCAACCGTGCGACGGCGTGCCGGGCTGGTGTCGCTCATCGCGGAATGAGAGGATCAAGGTCGGCTGGTCTGTCGTGATCGCATCGACTCCCCATCCGGTAAGCAGATCGAAGACCTCACGGCTGTTGCACGGCCAGCCAACCATCGCCAACCCGGCGTCCTGCGCGGCGGCAATCATCTCTGATGATGACGTCGCCTGGTTGGCATCGCCCTGCGCGCACCCCAGCCGAAGGGCCGTCTCCAGGAACTCATGACGATCCCAAGCTCCGATGTAGCCTCGCCGCTGATAGGGAAACGCACCCTGCACGATCTCCAGTGCCACGGGATCGAACGAGGTGATCGTTGCTCGCTCGGTCAAGCCGCGCAGATGCAGCTGCTGCACGATTCCGCGGACGATCCGCTCTTCCCGAGCCGGTGCGTCCTGCTTGATCTCGATCATCATCTGCGCGTGCGTGTCGATCGCACCGAGCACATCAAGGACATCGGTGAACAGTGGCACGCTGCAGGGTGTCGGCCAGGATTCATGCTGCGCCCGGGCATCGAGCGGCCCAAGTTCTGCCGCCGTGAAATCCGAAACCTCCCCCCGCCCATTGGTCGTGCGATCGACCGTCGCATCGTGAATCACCACGAGTTGATCGTCCTTCGAGATGCGGACATCGAATTCGACCATGTCGACGCCGATCCGATTCGCCAGGGCAAACCCGGCAAGTGTGTTTTCTGGTGCCTCGTTCCGGGCGCCTCGGTGTCCAACGATCAGCATAGGACCTCTCCCTCGGGTCGACACAGGGTCGACCCCTACGAATCCAAACCGGGGATCAGGTGATCGATTCGCTCCAGCACCCAGGTCGGACGACCCTCGACGGGTGAATGCTCCAGGATTGAGGGTGTCGTCTCTCCGGTCAGCACCAGGGCGGATTCCATCCCTGCACCGATCGCCATCGCGATGTCGGTACCCAGCCGATCGCCCACCATCATGCATGCCGAGGTGGGCAGGTCGAGACGCTGGAGCGCCGCCTCGAGCATGAAAGGGTCCGGTTTCCCCAGCACCTGTTCGCACCGGATACCGGTACATCCCTCGATCGCACCGACAATCGCTGCCGCGTCCGGCTCCCCACGCCCGCCCGGAAAGGGACAGAAGCGATCAGGATTGGTCGCGATCAGCCGTGCCCGCCCGTGCACCGCAATCGCGTCGAACGCAATCTGCAGCTTGCGATAATCGAAGGTGCGGTCATAGCTCGCGATCACGATATCGATCTCGTCCGCCTGCTCCGACATCCGGATTCCAGCGCTGCGCAACGCCTGCTTGAGCGGCTCCTCGCCAATCGGAAAGACGGTCGCTCCCGGCGCGTGACGGAGCAACCAGCGAGTGGTTGTCTCCAGCGTGGTGAGGATGTTGGCCGGGACGGCAGGAATGCCAAAGACGTTCAGCTTCATGACGTAGTCGTCAATATTCCGGGTCGGATTGTTGGAGAGAAACAGCACCGCGCAACCAGCCGCCGTGAGATGCCGGACGGTTTCCATCGCCCCGGGCAACAGATCGTCCCCCAGATAGATCGTGCCATCGAGATCGAAGATGTAGCCTCGCGCCAGCGACGCGGGACGAGCGTGATCACGCTCCGTGTTCACCGAAGAGTCACCTGACATGGATTGAAGACCATCTCTTTCGTGAACGGCCCTGACCACGGTTGGACGCCGCGTTCACGCAGGCATACTCCTGCTGCATCCAAGAGTTAACCACGAAATCCCCCTGTCAGAGCACATCCAGGCGTGCACCTCTGTGCAGTGGGGAGATCGCATGATGTTTACAATCTGCCGCTCCAAACAGCCTATCAATGAATCGGGCCCCACGGCGATCACAATCGTCCAGGACCGGTTCGACATGTGCTGGAGAGCGCTCCAGACGCCGTTTGATTGCACATTCCGGGAGTAAGGATTCACCATGAGCACGTCGATGTCCCGTCGTCGATTCGTTGGCAAGACCACGGCAACGGCCGCCGGTGCAGCTGCCAGTGCGGCAGTCATCGCACTCGGTAACTCCAGGCTGGCCGCCGCGTCGTCCAGTTTTTCCATGCCCGCGATCATTCGTCAGCAGAACGCGCCGGTGGAGGTCACCTTTCATCACATCTGGGGAACACCATCGGGCGAAAAGGCTGCGGACAAGGTTCATCCGAGCATCCAGCTGATCGACGCGTTCAACGCCAGCCAGAGCGACGTCAAGGTTATCAGCCGAACCGATAGCGGTGATTACTCCGTCGTTCTGCAGAAGACCCAGGCGGAACTCGCGTCCGGCAACGCCCCGGCACTCGTCACTGTGCCCTGGGCATTCATCAACGGGCGGCGGAAGGGCTTGGCCTGATCGGGCTCGAGGACGCCATCCCACAGGCTGACGTCGACGCGATGTTCTCCAACCTTCGCGACCAGGTCATACCGCTCGTGACCCGCGACGGCAAGACGATGGGGATGCCGTTCGCGTTCTCGACGCTGGTTTTCTATTACAACCGGGACATTCCCGACAAGGCTGGCGTCAACCCCGACGTGCTGATGGCAAACTGGGAGGGCTTCAACGAGGCCGCCAAGCCGATCCAGGAATCCAACGACGGCTTGCCCGTACTGGGACTCATGGGTCGTTGGGCATCCCAGGGCATCGTGCAGTGGAACGGTGGCCGGATCATTGATGACGCCCGGGAATTCGGCATCACATCGCCTGAAGCGATCACCGCCATGCAGGCGATCCAGGACATCTCGACCGCGGGACTCAAGGCGAATGGAACTAGTGCCGAGCAAACCCAGGCGTTCATCGGTGGCTCGCTACCGATCCTCCATGCCAGCATTGCCGATCTCAGCAACATTCGCAACCAGGTTCAGTTCAACTTCGGCGTCGCCAGCTTCCCAAGGTTCGGCGAGAAGAAGCGCTGGATGTCCTGCGGCGGCTCGTTCATCGGCATGTTCGCCCAGGAGACGGAACAGCAGCAGGCAGCGTTCACCTGCTAGACGTTTGCGCTCTCCAAGCCCGGCTACGACACCTGGGTGCAGGTCGGCTACCTCAACGCCACGAAGTTCGATGAGCCGGTATTGCCAGGCCAGGAAGCGGCCTACGTGCAGCTGAACGAAGGCATCAATGCCGAGGCGCCATGGCCGGGTGCCCGCGGCGGCGAGATCGCCGACATCTGGGATTCCTACGTCAATCACATCTGGGACAACGATCTCTCGGCCGAGGAAGGCTGCAATGAAGCCCTCACCGAGATGAAGGTGATTCGCGGCTAGATGCGGACAACGCGAGAGGGGCGACTGAAACCCCTCTCACGACCCATCATGGCGGTTACCACTTCGGTCGAGCGCGGTGGGGTCGCGTGAAGCGATCGAAATCAGCCCGGGATAATCTGAACCGACGGCGTCGAGACCAAATGCTGAAAGTGCCTCCAGATCGTCCATCGTGTTGCAGGGCCAGCCCACGATCGACATCCCGTTGGCTCGGGCCCAACCTCTGCGTTATCCCAGGCAACGCCGTCATCCCGAGCAACGCGAGGGATCGCATCCGAGGTGGAGCGTCTATCTTCGACTCCCGCTGAGAATTGACAGGGGGATCAGGGGCGGACGTACACCATGCCAGCTTGATCCCTGGTGGTCCTCGGGATGACGGCGGGACGGCGGTCGGCTATAGCGATCTCGTGGGCAAGATCACCGTCGGCGCTGATTGGCCGATCGCGGACGCGCTCGGCATCAGACCCATCGTGCCGGGTCGGCGATCGTGGTGCATGACCCTCTGCGCACCACGATCGCCGACCCGCATCGGGGAGCGAGCATTGGTTCAGTCACTTCCGGGAAATGCAGGGGCTCAGCCATCGGGGCCAGCCTGTCTCCCATGGCTTTCGAGGTCGCCGTGGGAACACTCGCCTCAACGCGCCTCTACGAAGAACTGCTGAGACATGACCTCGGACTCGGGAGCGAGCATGCCTTCCGCGTCATCACCGACACCTGCCCATCGCTGGCGGCCCAGGAAGCCGAGGTCCGGTACCTTCAACCGACAACCAACATGGTCGAGCGCGCGCTGGAGGAGATCCGGGCCAAGTACGTGACGCGTGACGAGATAATCCCCCACCTGCGCACGATAGCGAACTGCTGGCCTATTCTCAGCGCGGGCCTGCGCGACCAGTTAATCCCTTCGGGTCAACTTCGGAGACTGTTGCACAGCGCCGGGTGCCCAACCACATCAGAACAGATCGGCTTGACCGGCGACGGTCTGCGCCCGAGCTACCTCGCCGCCCGCCAGATCCGCCGAAGATATACCATGCTCGATCTTGCCGCAGAGACGGGTCGTCTCCACGCAGCTTTCGACGTCCTGTTCCGTCCCCATGGTGCCCGGGGTTCAGCTTCAACGCCCACGCTTGCCAGCTCATCCAGGCATGCACTCTGGCGAACGACACCCGATTGACCGCACGTCGCGATTATCCATCGAGCTACGTAGTAACGTATAATCAAAGGAGTATGACCAATTCGGACGGCAAGCTGAAGGGCACAACCCCATGGACGGCGGCTTTACAGTCAACATGAACTGGGGAGAAATCAGCTTTCTTGCGCTCATCGTCCGACTGGCATTGGCAACATTTCTCGGGCTGATCATAGGTATCGAGCGCGAGCGGCTCGAACGTGCCGCTGGAATGCGGACTCATGCGCTGGTTAGCGTTGCCTCGGCCCTGATCATGATCGTCTCGACATACGGCTTTCCCGCGCCGGAACCGGGCACGATCGGCTCACTCGATCCAAGCCGAATAGCCGCGCAGGTCGTCAGTGGCGTCGGCTTCCTCGGTGCCGGCGTGATCTTCATGCGTCGCAACACCGTGCGCGGGCTCACGACAGCCGCAAGTATCTGGGCGGTCTGCGGCATCGGTTTGGCCGCTGGCGGCGGGCTCCTGATTCCCGCGATCATGGGTGCCGCGTTCATGCTGCTGATCCAGGGTGGAATGCGGCCACTCGAACGTCGCTTCTTTCGCCACCACGCAACCCAGCATCGCGTTCTGGTCACCGCGTCACGCGCAGCGCCGATGCTGGAAACGATTCAGGGGATCTTACGCGGCAGTCCTGTCCGGTTGCGTTCCGTCGAATTCGATCAACGCGACGGCACCGGCACAACCAACATCCAGCTTTCCTTCCGGGCGGAGAACCGCGATGACGTCCTGAGCATCGTCGACAAGTTGCAGGCAAATCCGGAAGTCGTGCGAGTTCGCTGGAAGCAGGGTTCCACCCTCATGGCGCGGGAGGGCCGTATCGGCATACGTGACGAGCCGGACGACGCTGACGAGGAGTACGACGGATAGCGCAATCCGAGATGAGATCCGAAAGTCTGGAGGCACGAGACCTCGCCACCGCGTCATTGCCTTTTCCATCTTTTCCGTCTTCTACGCTGAATGCGGTGATCGAGGTCGGCGTGATGCGTCGGTTCGCCATGCAATTTGAAACCACAGAGTCCTCCGACGCCATGGGCATGTTCGCCCAGCGTGCCAGATCGCCAGGCGGCCGGGCGACAGGTCCCGCTATTGCGTTCTTCACTGATCCTCAATGTGACCCGTGCCGCCTCCTGCTGCCGGAGATGGCGCGATGGCAGCAGCGGTACACAGATCATCTGACGCTTGCGCTCGTCAGGAGCGGCGATCTCGATGCGAATCGCGAACGGACTGATCCGATCGGCCTTTCACATGTTCGCCTGTACCGGGAAACAGAGAATGAGTATCCCCATAGGCTATCCCGGCTGGAGTGAACCCAGAACCTCCAGGTAGTGGGGATTGTGCATGATACCCAGGATGTTTCCGAAGGGATCGATCGCCGACGCGCCGATGAAACCCTCACCGAAGTCTCGCGGGGGTCGGTGCTCCTTCGCTCCTATGGAAATCAACCGATCGAAAGCTGTGGATATGTCATCCACATCCCAGTACACGATGATCCCCGCCGGGCCGGTCACCGATCCACCGGCGCAAGGTTCGTCTGACATACGTCAATTGGGCTCGTGAGCGGACACAGCGCCTCGTCGGTCCATGGGGTTTGGCTGACAAGAACGACGTCTGGTATCTCGTTGTCGATACGGAAGATGGTCAACGGACATTCCGGATCGATCGGATCGTCGATTTCGCGGTGACAGATGACGATTTCGACCTTCCTGCCGGCTTCGATCGCTGCAACAACTCGTGCACCGGCGCTCCGATTCAAGGCGGCACGATTCTGTCCAATACCGACGAGGAGAAGGTGGCCATGCCGCCAGGCAACAACAGGAGGTTGTGCTGCCGGAAACGTTCGGACGCGCCAGCCTCTTCATCAACGACAACGACCGGTACGAAGAAGGGCTTACGGTCATGCGTGACCTTCGGCCGCAGCGGAACGAAAATACGTGCAGGGCTAATCTCTTTAGCCTGCAACGCTCATTACCGTACAGACTCACAGATTCGAGTTGGCAGGCACACGTGTTCCCCGCCTGAAGACCACCGGGTAAGGATCTCACCGGGTGGGTGGTTCCATCCCCGTCGACATCCGATCCCTTCTTGCTCGATCGTGCTGCCGCAGGATCAATCACGACGCTCATCGCGACCCAACTCAGGTCGCAGTCGTTGCCCCTGCAGATTCGATCGCCAGTAGTCGAGACCGAACGAGGGATCATCTCAGGTGATCGCATGCACCCAATCAGTAATATCGACCATCAATCGGTCAGCAGGCCTCTTGTAACAGGCCATCAACATATCTGCCAGATGCTCGTCTTCGTAATGAGTCCGCAGAAAAAGATCATTGAGTTTCGCGAGTCCATTCGTGTTTAGAAGATACCCAATTACCACCCCAGCAACACCATACACAGATAGGCCCCGACTATAAGCATCCCAAAATACGTTCGTACGGCACAAATTGTCCAGTGTTTCTTCACCAGATTCTATAACAGAGCGCCAGGCGGCGCAGAGCTCCTGAACGCGATTCTGTTCGCTGGAAAGCCGAATCTCGTACCAGACCGCCATGCCTTCATTTAGTAACGACGGGGCCTCTCCAACCTCTCGGCCCCAGATTGCATGCACCTCTTCATGTGTCATCGAGTCAACAAGTTCGAGCCATGACCTGTTCTGGACGCCGAAGTGAATCCCTGAAGTATCCACCCAACCTTGCGCAAGGGAGGCCTCGGGATCAAGCGTGAACACTTGGGAAACAGGCGCTTCCTCTGGCAAGCGCGGCCGGTGAAGCCAATAGTTGGTTCGGGAGAAGCGCTCTTTTCGCTTAATCGACACAGGATGGACGAGAAGTTCCTGACTCAGAACTGGATACCTTTCATCTGCTTTGACGATAGCATCACGTATATCCGTATCAGCGAGTACGTCAGAGTGAAGATGGAAGACATAGTGTTTACCAACGAGCGTTTGCCACGCTTCGAATTCGTGTTGATGATCCACGCCAGCTCCCCGTTTTCTTGCAAAGAAGTGTGTACCCCAATCCATACCGGGTGGAGCGCTGACCGTTGTATCCGAGGTCATGTTCGAACGATTGCACTATTATCCCAAATATCCACTTCATCCGCACGAAGTCAGGTTGGTGTCATGTGCGGAAAATCTCCATCGGATGGGTTCCGAGCTCGTCGAAGCGTCAAAATCTGGTAGCATCCAATGCATGATGCACGATGACCCCTCCGCCGGGAAGACGGCGCCCAAATCTTCCATAGTCCCTGCACCTCCCACCGACTCGACGAACCTGTTTGGCGCGTCGAATGAGAGCGTCATGCGGGACGCCCCGGTCACGAAGGAGGATATTCACCGCCGTGCCGTGGCGGTCAGAGATCGCTCTGCCACGCTGAAGGCGATGGTGATCACATCGGCAATTGTGATCGCACCGTTCCTGGCACTGGTATTCGGGCTCGCATTTGCGATGGGCGTGCTTGCGGCAGGGCTTGCCTTCACCACGATCGTGACGCTTTCCGGTGCCCGCCGCGTCAACACCGGCCTCCGCCCCAAACTCTATGTGGCAGCAGCCCTCAATGGCGTCCTGTTCCTGGTCATCGTGGTCGTGTTGCTGGTGAAACTCTCGGCATGACCTGACACGGTGACGTGCGTCAAACCGAAATCGTGCGCGGCAGCCTTGGGGAATAGCGGGGTTTCCGCATCATGATTCCGTGCTGACCGGAGCCATAGTAATCGCGCATGAAACCGGCGCGCAAATAGCCTTCACCAAGATAGAGGGACTGCGCACCGGCATTGTGTTCCTGGACCATCAGCGTCATGTCGCCGTCCGGCATCACCTCACCCAAAGCCCGCAGAATCAATCGACCAACTCCCCGCCGTCGAGCGTCAGGGGCGATCGCCAGATTCATGACGCGCGTATTGCCCTTGAACCGGTCAGCGATGCCGCATCCGAGGATGCGATCGCTGGCCCGCTCCCGAGCGACCAGAAAGGTGACATGCGGCCAAACCATCAACGTCAGCAACGCGGTCGGGCCGTATGCCAACCTCGGCGGAAACGACGTGCGCTGGATAGCCGCGATTGCACGCAGGTCTCGCATGCGGGCCGGTTCGATGATCGCGTCGGGAAGATCCACCGCCGAGAATTCGACTGGAACGGATGGCACTCTCTCCATGCCAGATATCCTACCGCAGGTTTCAGCCTGTTGCAGCACGCGAGATCGGATACCTCGCTATGAGGTTGTGGTGGCGTTCAGCGGCGCCGTCACAAACGGGGCCGTCGTTGGCGTGTCACTGCCTATCGGACCGGGCTCGACGGTGATCGCAAATGTCTGATACTTGCTGATATCAGCCACGGTTGCATACCCGTCAGGTCCCACCGTGCCGACCGGCGCAGGCTTGCCATCCGCGATCAGCCACACCTGATAGACATGGCCTGCGGGTGCGGCAGGAAGATCCGGAGCCGAAAGCACCAGCACGTTGGTTTTCGCGAAATAGGTCAGCTTTGCGGATTCCGACGTCAACGGCCCGCTGAAGCTGAGGGCGATCTGTTGACCTTGATCCTGCTCGTTCCCGCTGGTATCTGCCAGATAGTATCGGCCGATCAGCGCTCCGGAGATAATCGCGACAAGGGCAATCGCGGCCAGACTCAGGGCCAACCTGGTGGACATCCGACGCGCTGCGTTGGACGCCAAAGGAATCTGAACCGGAACGAACGCCTGATCGGTGGCATGGATCTCGCGCCGTCGACGCTTGAGAGTCGCATTTGGGATGGGACGCGCATCCGATTCATCAAACATTTGAGTGGGTGGGCCCATTGCAGGTGGCGTCGAAGTAGGTGACGTTTTTCCGATCTGAACATCCCGCTTGTTCGGCTCATCGAATGACAGTTCATTTTGAATCATCAATTGAACGCGATTTCGTAACGTGGCAGAAGGAGCCACTTCATCCATTGTCAGTGGAATCAACTGCACCACCTGATTGAAATCGGCCAGTTCTTGTTGGCAGGTGGCGCAGGTCGCCAGATGCAGAGAAAATTCAGCTTCTTCGGCGTCGATGAGGATACCTAGTGCCGCCCCTCCGACAAGATCCTGAAAATATTGATGGTCTTTTTGATTAACCGGAAGTATCACTATAATCACCTTTATTCACAGACTTACTGGATATAGCCCGTCTCCGAGTCCTGATCAAATCCAGTCGCCCGCCCGGCATGGGCAAGCAGTTCGATCCGGAGCTTCTTCAGGCCCAACCGGATCCGTCCCTTCACCGTTCCCAACGGCGTCGCTTCCCGCTCCGCGATCTCCCCGTGCGTCATCCCCTCGAAATACGCCAGCTCGATCGCCCGCTTCTGGTCCCGCGGCAACGTATCGATCGCCGCCCGCATCTCCTCCCGCGTCAGGTTCGCCGCCACCTCCCGCCACACGTCCGGCACCGCCAACGCATGCTCCACCGCGTCCAGCGCCACCTGCCCCACCTGCCGGTCCACGTGCCGCCGCCGAAAGTCGATCGACCGGTGGTGCACGATCGTCAGCAACCACCCCCGCACGTTCCGTCCCCGCTCCAGATCGAACGTCGACGCCCGGTTCCACACCTGCAGATACGCATCCTGCACCACCTCCTCGGCCAGCGAGGCGTCGTTCACGATCCGATACGCCACGGCAAAGCACAACCGGTTGTACCGGTCGTACAGATGCATCAGCGCATCCGACTCCTGCCGGGC